>Ga0114904_1000143_pt1 | contig 41095 bp, 37 predicted proteins | sample MalvirDeepMed_s6_FD_83498 | JGI IMG/M metagenome (GOLD analysis project Ga0114904, IMG submission 83498) | Marine viral communities from the Global Malaspina Expedition - Malaspina viral metaG DeepMed_s6 | ecosystem: Environmental > Aquatic > Marine > Oceanic | place: Mediterranean Sea... | reverse complement strand
TCTGGCACGTGCCGGGCAAGGGCCGCGCCTGGGTCGATTTCCAGAACGACGTGACCGTCAAGGACATCGCGCTGGCGCATAAGGAGAACATGCGCCCGGTCGAGCATCTCAAGCGCTGGACCACGCTCGGCATGGCGACCGATCAGGGCAAGACCGCCAACGTCACTGCGCTGGCCGTCATGGCCGAGCTTACCGGCAAGTCGATTCCGCAGACCGGCACCACGATCTTCCGCCCGCCCTACACGCCCGTCGCGCTCGGCGTGCTGGGCGGCGCCGACACCGGCAGCCACTTCCGCCCGCGTCGCCTCACGCCCACGCATCCCTTCGCGGAACAGCGAGGTGCGGAATTCGTCGAGGTCGGGCAATGGATGCGGGCGCAGTATTTCCCGCAACCCGGCGAGAGCCACTGGCGCGAGAGCGTCGACCGCGAGGTGCTCGCGGTGCGCCGCGGCGTGGGGCTCTGCGACGTGACCACGCTCGGCAAGATCGACGTGCAGGGCGCCGATGCGGGCGCGTTCCTGCACCGGATCTATGCCAACATGATGGGCACGCTGAAGGTCGGCAAGGTGCGCTATGGCCTGATGCTGCGCGAGGACGGCCTGCTCTACGATGACGGCACCTGCGCGCGGCTGGCCGAGGATCACTACGTGGTCACCACCACCACCGCCAATGCCGGCCTCGTCTATCGCCAGATGGAGTTCGCCCGGCAAGGGCTCTGGCCCGATCTCGACGTGCAGCTCATTTCGACGACCGACGCCTGGGCGCAGATCGCCGTGGCGGGGCCGAACGCGCGCGCGCTGCTGTCGCGCATCGTCGATGACACGGATCTGTCGAACGAGGCCTTCCCCTTCATGGCCTGCACCGCGCTGACGATCTGCGGCGGACTGCGGGCGCGGCTGTTCCGGATCTCGTTCAGCGGTGAGCTCGCTTACGAGATCGCGGTGCCGGCGCGCTACGGCAACGCGCTGATGGCGCGGCTGATGGAGGCGGGCGCCGATCTTGGCGTCACCCCCTACGGCACCGAGGCGCTGGCGGTGCTGCGCATCGAGAAGGGCCACGCGGCGGGCGCCGAGCTCAACGGCCAGACCACCGCCGCGATGCTCGGCCTCGGCAAGATGGTGTCGAAGAAGAAGGACAGCATCGGCGCGGTGATGTCGCGCCGCGCCGCGCTCGAGTCCGACACGCGCCGCCTCGTGGGGTTGCTGCCGCTCGACCCGCAAGAGAAGATCCCCGCCGGCGCCCATCTCTTCCGGCCCGGCGAGCCGCGCGACACCGCCAGCGATCAGGGCTGGGTCACCTCGGCCTGCTACTCGCCACATCTGCAAAGCCATATCGCGCTCGGCTACCTCGAGGAGGCAGAGGCGCGCATAGGCGAGGAGATCGTCGTCGCCAACCCGCTCGAGGGCGGGGAGTGCCTGGCCAGGATCGTCTCGCCGCATTTCATCGACCCGGAAGGAGAGCGTCTCCGTGCCTGATCTTGCCCCGCTGACGGCGCTTGGCGCCACCGAGCCGCGCCGCGCCGCCCACGGCGCCCTCACCCTGACCGAGCGCCCGGACATCGCGCTGGCCTCGCTGGCGCTGCGCCGTGGCCAGCCCGCGCCGCAGCCCTTCGGGCTGGCGCTGCCCGAGGCCGGGTGCCTCACCGGCACCGACGGCTTCGACGTGTTCTGGACCGGCCCCGGCCAGTGGATGATCGCCGCGCCGGGTCTTGCCGAGGAGGATTTCGCCGCGCGCCTCGCGCCCGAGGCCCCCGGCTGCTCGGTCACCGAGCAGACCGACGCATGGGTGGTCTTCGAGATCGCCTCGGAGCGCGGCGAGGGGCCGCTGCTGGCGCTGGCCGAGAAGCTGGTGAACCTGCCGCCGGCATCGCTCGCTCCCGGCCGCGCCACCCGCACCGGCCTGCATCACATGAGCGTCTTCCTGCTGCGCCCGGCCACGGACCGGCTGGCGGTCATGGGGATGCGCTCGGCCGCGGAAAGCCTCTGGCACGCGCTCGAGGTCACCGTGAAACGGCGCGCCGCCGCGTGATCCGGGCGCCCTGCGCGCCGAGCTCTCTCGCGGCATGAAACCCCGACGCGCAGCACCGGGGCGACCGGGAGGCCGCGCAACGCACGAACCTGCCGAAAAGGCCAGCACGGGTGCGAGACGGCGCGGCGACCCGGGCATCCCGCCGAACACCCGGCCAGCACCGCAGCGCCGCCGCTCTGGCCTCAGAACACCACCTGAACCTTCACCGCCTTGCCGCGATCGAGCGCGAGGTCCATCGCCGCCTGCACCTCGTCGACCGGCAGGCTGTGGGTGACGATCGGCGCGAGGGTGAGCGCCCGGCTGTTGATCAGCGCCACCGCCTGCCCGAACTCGGCGTCGAAGCGGTGGGTGCCCGCGAGCGTCAGCTCCTTGGCGACCAGCATGTTGAACGGCACCGGCGTGTCGCCCATCACGCCGACCTGCACGATGGTGCCAAGCGGGCGCGTGCAGGCGATGGCCGAGCGCAGCGCCGGCTCGGCGGCCGAGCACTCGAAACACAGGTCGAACTGGCCCTTCTCGGCCTCAAACGCCGAAAGCGCCGCCGCGTCGCGGGCCACGTTGATCGTGCGGGTCGCGCCGACCGCCTGCGCCACCTCGAGCGTGGCGTCCTGCAGATCGGTCACGACGATCTCGGCAGCCCCGAAATGCTTCGCCAGCGCCACGCAGAGCGCCCCGATGGGCCCCGCCCCGGTCACCAGGACCCGCTTGCCCTCGAGCGGGCCGGACAGCGCCATCGCCCGGGTCACGGCGCGACGGCAGACCGCCAGCGGCTCGGCCAGCGCCGCCTCGGCCATCGGCACGCCCTCGGCGATCGGGTGGCACTGGGCAGCCCCGATGGCGAGCCGGTCGCGGAAGAACCCCTGCTCGTGCGGCAGGAACATCGCCGAGCCCTTGAAGCGCATGTCCATGCAGTGCTGGTGCGCGCCCTCGCGGCAGAACCGGCAGACGCCACAGGGATGCGACGGGTTCACCGCCACCCGGTCGCCCACCGAAAGCCCCTCGACCCCTGCACCCAGCTCGACCACCGTGCCGGCGGCCTCGTGGCCGATGATGATCGGCTCGCGCACCCGGATCGTGCCGATGCCGCCATCGGTGTAGTAATGGATGTCGGAGCCGCAGATGCCGCCCGCCCCGATTGCCACGACGACCTCGCCGGGGCCGGCCTCCGGGTCCTCGAGGGTTTCGACGCGCAGGTCCTTGCGGCCATGCAGGCGGGCGATGCGGATCGTCATGGGAACAGTCCTAGTTGCTGAGAAGCGAGGGAAGCCACGTGCTGAAGAACGGGATGTAGGACACCAGCATCAGCACGATCATGTTGGTCACGAGGAACGGCCCGATGGCGCGGGTCACCTGCCACAGCGACACCCGGCCGATATCGGCGCAGATGAACAGGCAGACCCCGACCGGCGGCGTGGTCAGGCCGATCATCAGGTTGAGCACCGCGAAGACCGCGAAATGCAGCGGGTCGACCCCGACCCCGGTGGCCAGCGCCAGCAGCGGCCCGAAGAGGATGATCAGCGCGGCGATGGTCTCCATGAACATGCCGACGAAGAGCAGCACGAGGTTGATCAGCAGGATCACGAGGAACCGGTTGTCGGTGACATTGAGCACCGCGTTGGCGATCATCTGCGGGATGCGCTCTGAGACGAGGATCCAGCCGAACACGTTGGCCAGCCCCACCAGCACGAGGATCGCCGCGGCGGAGACGGCGCTGTCGATGATGATGCGCGGCACGTCGCGCAGCTTGAGCCCGCGATAGACGAAGGCGCCGACCACGAAGGCATAGATCGAGGCGACCACTGCGGTCTCGGTGGGGGTGGCGAAGCCGATCAGCAGGCCGCCGACGATGAAGGCGGTCATGGCGACGGCCCAGAACGCCCCGAGGAAGGCCCGGCCGAGCTCTGCAAAGCCCTGCCACGGCTGGCGCGGGAAGTTGCGGCGGCGGGCGATGATCCAGGCGGTGATCATCATCGCGACACCCATCAGGATGCCCGGCAGGGCGCCCGCGATGAACATCTTGCCGACCGAGATGCCCGACAGCGTGCCGACGATGATCATCGGCACCGAGGGCGGGATGATCGGCCCCACGGTCGAGGAGGCGGCGGTGATCGCGGCGGAGAAATCCGCCGGGTAGCCGGCCTTTTTCATGCCGGGGATCATCATGCCCCCGATCGAGGCGGCGTCGGCGGCGGCGGTGCCCGAGATGCCGCCGAACAGCATCGAGGCGGCGACGTTGGTCAGGCCGAGCCCGCCGCGCATCCAGCCCACCATGGCCTGCGCCAGCCGGACGATGCGCCCGGTGATGCCGCCGGCATTCATCAGGTTGCCGGCCAGGATGAAGCCGGGGATGCAGAGCAACACGAAAGTGTCCATGCCGGCATACATCTTCTGCGGGATCACCACGAGCGGCATGCCCTGGAACGACAGGTAGGCCAGCGACGAGACGCCGAGCGTCACCGCGACCGGCAGGCCGATGACCAGCCCGCCGAGGAAGCAGGTAAGGAGAATGGCGAGTTCCATGTCAGGCATCCTCTTCGAGACGGTCAGGGGTGCCGTCGGTCGTGCCGCTCAGCATTCCGATGATGCGCAGCGCCGCGAACAGGCTCAGCGACAGCAGCGCCACCAGCACCGAGGCGTGGACCCAGTCCATCCGCACCCCGAGTGACGGCGCGGTCTGCCGCGCCCCGACCGAGACATAGAGCCAGGTGGCGTTGACCAGCACGAGCCCGAAGGCGCAGGTGATGACGGCGCAGACCAGCCGCAGCAGCCAGGCGGCACGCCCGGGCAGCGCCTCGCAGACGATGTCGACATTGACGAGGTTGCCCGAGCGGTAGCTCAGCCCGACGCCGAAGGCGGCAAGGTAAAGCAGCGCGAAGCGGGTCAGCTCCTCGGTCCAGACGACCGAGCTGATGATGCCCGAGCGCCCCAGCAGCTGCACCACCACGGCCACGATGATGACCATGAAGGCGAGGCCGGTCGCGGCGCGGGCGATAACGGTCAGGACCGCGGTGAACTTTTCCATGGTCGTCCTCGACGGAAGGGGAACAACATCCCGGGCGCCGCACGCCGGGCGGGAGAGGCGGCGGGCCCGGCAACCGGGTGCGGGCCCGCCGGAAGATCGGCGTCGGATCTGCGTCAGATCACTCGCTGAAGAGCTGCTCCACGTCGGGGCGGATCTCTTCGGAGACCGAGTTCAGCACCGCTTCCTTGGCGGCGGCGGCGAAGGCCGCGCTGTCGACCTCGACGAACTCCATGCCCAGCTCCTCAAGCTCGGCCTGAAGCGCCTGCTCCTCCTCGAGGAACTGCTCGCGCTCCCAGTCCTGTGCCCGCGCGGCGGCTTCCATCACCGCGGCCTGATCGTCTTCGGACATCTGCTGCCACGCCATGTCCGACAGCGTCAGGTAGATCCACGAGCGTACGTGCTGGGTCTGGTTGACGTAATCCTGCACCTCGTTGAAATTGGCCGACTTGATCAGCGCCAGCGGGTTCTCCTGCGCGTCGATGGTGCCGTTCTGCAGCGAGGTGAAGACCTCGGAGAAGGCCATCGGCGTCGGGTTCGCGCCAAGCGCCTTCCAGACGTTGAGGAACAGCGGCACGTTGGGCACGCGCATCTTCAGCCCGTCCAGCTCCTCGGGCGAGGTGATCGGCCGGTTGCTGGTGAGGTTGCGCGGGCCGCGGGCGAAATAGGCGATCGGGCGGATGCCGACCTTCTCGATGATCTGCTGCTCGATCTTCTCGCCAAGCTCGCCGCCGGCCACCGCGTCCATGTCCTCGAGCGTCTCGTAGCCGTAGGGGATCGCCAGCAGCGCCGCCATCGGGGCGTAGTTCTGCAGCGACTCGCCGGTGATGGTCATGTCGGCGGTGCCCAGCTGCATGCCGTTGATGACATCCATCTCCTTGCCGAGCGTCTCGTTGGGATAGACCTCGACCGCGATGCGGCCCTCGGTCAGCGCCTCGACCTCCTCGGCGAACTTCATCGAGGCCTTGTGCCAGATGTTGTCCTCGTTGGCCGGGTGGCCGAGCTTCAGCGTCATGTCCTGCGCCATCGCCGACGCGGTCAGCGCGACGGTCGCGAGGCCGGTGAGCATGAGGGTCTTGAGAGACTTGGTGACGAACATGGTATCCTCCCTTTCATTCGCCTTGAAAATTCCGCGACTACGTTCCTGACGGATCGAAATAGTCGGGAAAGTCTTCACGGATCGCGGGCAGGTCCTGCAGGATCATCTGCAGGTGTCCGCGCATCGCCTGTTCCGCAGCCTGCGGGTCGCGCGCCTCGATGGCGTCGACCACGGCGTTGTGCTGCGTGATGAGATGGGCCAGCGGGAAGTTGATCGACGTCATCTGCCGCACCCGGTCCATCTGGGTCTTCATGCCTTCGATCACCGCCCAGGCATTGGGCCGGCCGGCGGCCTGCGCCAGCGTGTGATGGAAGGTGTCGTCGAGCGGCACGAAGGCCGCCGGCCGGTCGTCCGCCAGCCGTTGCTGCGCGCGGATCTGCTCGCGCAGCTCCTCGACCAGGCCGGCCGCCGGATCGGCGGCGCAGGCCTTGACGACGTCCGCCTCGACCGCCTCGCGGACAAAGCGGGCATCCATCACCGCCTCGAGGGAAATCTTGCGCACGAAGGAGCCGCGCTGCGGCCGGATCTCGAGCAGGCCCTCCTCGGAGAGCTTGATAAAGGCTTCGCGAACCGGCTGCCGGGAAATGCCGAACCGGGCGCCGATCTCGGCCTCGGACAGCCGCACGCCGGGCTTGAGCTGGTTGCGGATGATGCATTGGCGCAGCGCAGCGGTGAGCTGCGCGCCGACCGGTGCCGACAGGTCCAGTTGTCCGATGTCGAGCGACTCGATGCCCATTGCAGTCCTCCCTTGCCACCGCACCGTGCTGGATACTACCATACTAGTCAACAGAATTCTGATCTGCTATGGATCGGCAGCAAGACAGGCCGGGTTCGGCCATGACTTCCGAGGGAGGAATTAGCGATGCGTCAGACTTGGCGTTGGTTCGGTCCGCGGGACCGTGTGAGCATCGACGACATGATGCAGGCGGGCGTCGAGGGCGTGGTCTCCGCCCTGCACCACGTCCCCACCGGGGCGGTATGGACCCCCGAAGACATCGCGCAGCGGCAACGCGAGATCGGCACCCGCAAGGATGGCCGGCCCTCCCCCCTGCGCTGGGACGTGGTCGAATCGCTCCCCGTCTCCGAGGACATCAAGAAGCAGAAGGGCGACTGGAAGGCCCATATCGAGAGCTGGAAGCGCTCGATGCGCAACCTCTCCGAGGCCGGGATCGAGGTGATCTGCTACAACTTCATGCCGGTGCTCGACTGGACCCGCACCGACCTCGCGTGGGAGCGGCCCAACGGCGCCCGCTGCATGCGCTTCGACCTGATCGACTTTGCCGCCTTCGACATCCACATCCTCGAGCGCGCCGGTGCCGCCGAGCAGTTCCCCGACGACGTGACCGCCGCCGCCGCCGAGCGCTTTGCCGCGATGGACGACGCCCGCCGCGAGCAGCTTGCCGGCAACGTGGTCTTCGGCCTGCCCGGCGCGGCGGAGAAATTCACCCTCGAGGACGTGCGCGCGCATCTCGCCGAGTATGACGGCGTCTCGGAGGCCCGCCTGCAGGGCCACATGATCGACTTTCTCGCCGAGGTGGCCCCGCTGGCCGAGGAGCTTGGCGTACGGCTCTGCTGCCATCCCGACGATCCGCCCTTCCCGCTTCTGGGCCTGCCGCGCATCATGTCCTCCGAGGCGCAGTACCGGAAGATCCTCGATGCGGTCGACCTGCCGGCCAACGGCGTCACGCTCTGCACCGGCTCGCTCGGCGCGCGGCCCGACAACGACACAGTCGCGATCTTCAAGGCGCTGGCCGACCGGGTGCACTTCCTGCACCTGCGCAACGTCGCCATCGAGGGCCATGCGGTGATGAACTCGTTCTACGAGGACGAGCACCTGAACGGGCATACCGACATGGTCGCCATGGTGCGCGCCATCGTCGCCGAGGAGGCCCGCCGCAAGGCCGAAGGACGCGCCGACTGGTCGATCCCGTTCCGCCCCGATCACGGGCAGGACATTCTCGACGATATCGGGCGCGAGGCCCAGCCGGGCTATCCGGCGATCGGTCGTCTCAAGGGGCTGGCCGAGCTGCGCGGGCTTTACCATGCCTTCCAGCATCCCCTCGTGGCGGAGGCCTGACATGCGGCTGACCTCTCTCGATCAGGTGCCCGCCGCGCGGCGTCCGGGCTACGCCCCCGCCGACCACGGGGTCGGCATCGTGCATCTCGGGCTTGGCGCCTTCCACAAGGCGCATCAGGCGGCGCTGACCGACCTCGCCCTTGCGGCCTCTGGCGGCGACTGGCGCATCCTCGGGGTGTCGCTGCGCTCGCCGAAGGCTTCCGAAGAGCTGCACCCGCAGAACGGGCTCTATACCCTGATCGAGAAGGGCACCGAGGGCACACGGGCGCGGGTCATCGCCTCCATCGCCGACGCCGTCTGCTCCGCCGGAGACCCCGAGCCGGTGCTCGCCACGATGGCTGCCGGGACGACGCGGATCGTCTCGCTGACGGTCACCGAAAAGGCCTACGGCCTCGACCGGGCCGCGCAGGGCTGCGACCCGCAGCACCCGGCGGTGGCGGCCGATCTCGCCACGCCGGACGCGCCGCAGGGCGTGCTTGGCCTGCTGACCGAGGCGCTGCGCCGGCGCCGCGCGGCGAGTCTGCCGCCCTTCACCGTGCTCTGCTGCGACAACCTGCCGGACAACGGCGCGCTGCTGCGCGGCGCGGTCGTCGACTTCGCCCGCAGGCGCGATCCTGCGCTCGCCGAGTGGATCGCCGCCGAGGTCGCCTTCCCCTCGACCATGGTCGACCGCATCACCCCCGCCGCGACCGAGGCGACGCGCGCCGAGGCCGCCGCGCTCACCGGGTGCGAGGATCTGGCCGCGGTCGAGACCGAGCGCTTCTGCCAATGGGTCATCGAGGATCACTTCCCCCTCGGCCGCCCGGACTGGGAGGCCGCCGGGGTGATCTTCACCGACGACGTGTCGGCCTTCGAGGCGATGAAGCTGCGGATGCTCAACGGCAGCCACTCGATGCTCGCCTATGCCGGCTTCCACGCCGGCGCCGCCTACGTGCGCGACGTGATGGCCGACGCGCCTCTTGCCGCGCTGGTGCGCCGCCACCTGACCACCGCCGCCGCGACGCTGCCGCCGATCGCGGGCATCGACACCGGCGCCTATGCCGAGGCGCTGCTGCGCCGTTTCGAGAACCCCGCCATCGCGCACGAGACCTTCCAGATCGCCATGGACGGCTCCGAGAAGATGCCGCAGCGCATCTTCTCGGCCATTCCCGACGCGCGGCGGGGCGGCGTGTCGGTGCGGGCCTTCGCCTTTGCCACCGCCGCCTGGCTGCGCCACGTCTCGGGCCGCACGCATGACTGCGCCCCCTACGAGCTGCGCGACCCCATCGCCGCGCGCCTGCAGGCCCTCGCCGCGGGGCAGGACGCCTCCGGCATCGTGGCGGGCCTGCGCGAAACCGGGCTCCCGCCCGAGCCCGTCGCCCGCGACGCTGCCTTCTGGGATGAGGTGACCGAGATCCTCGCGCGGATGCTGTCGCAGCCCATGGCAGAGGTTATCGCCGCCGAGGCCGCGGGCGCGGGCTGAGCCCCGCCCCGGCGCGCTGAGGGGTCGGCTCCGGTCAGCGCTCCGCCGCGACGAGAAGCGCGGCACCGGCGGTGTCGATCCGGGCGCGCTCGTCCTGCGACGGCTGGGCATCGGTCACCACCGCCGCGAACTCGGCATACTCCGCGAGCACGTGCAGCGCCGTCTGGCCAAAGCGCAGGTGGTTGACCAGCAGCACCGACTGCGCCGCCGCGTCCATCATGCCGCGCTTCACGCCGGTGATGTCGTCATCCATGTGATAGACACGGCCCTCCGCCGCCGCCGGCGTCGAGATGAAGGCAAGATCGGCGCGCAGCTCGGCGAGGGCGCGCTCGGTCACCCGGCCGACCCAGGCGTTGTACTTGGCCGAGTACCGCCCCCCGAGCGCGATCACCGTCATCCCGGTTTCGGATTTCAGCGCCTCCATCACCGCATCGTTGTTGGTGATCACCGTGAGCGGGCGCTTTTCGACCAGCATCTCGCCAAGCACCGTGGCGGTGGAGCCGTCGTTGATCATCACCGTCATGCCCGGCTCGACCCGGTCCAGCGCGGCGCGCGCCATGCGGCTCTTCAGCTCCTGCCCCTGCAGATGGCGGAAGCGGAAATCGCTCTCGAACTGCGAGCCCGGCTCGATGGTGGCGCCGCCACGGATCTTGCGCAGCAGCCCCTCGCCCTCGAGATCGTCGAGATCGCGGTGGATGGTCATCTTCGACACGGCGAACTGCTCGGCCAGCTCGTCGAGCTGCACCGCCCCGTTGCGCACCAGCGCGTCGAGGATCTGCTGCCTGCGGTCGTCCCGTTTCATGCGCGGCGGTCCTTCGGCCCAAGCGTCGCGACGCGTGGATCGCGTCAATCCAGAAGCGCGCGCGCCGTCCGCTCGTCGGTGATCAGCCCGGCGACACGGCCAGACCGCAACACCGCCCGGATCGCCTCGACCTTGTCCGGCCCGCCCGCGATCGCCACGATATCCTCTTCGCGCTCGGGATCGTAGCCCACCGCCAAGGTTCTTGCCGACAGCGTGGTTTCCACCACATGGCCCGCGGCGTCGAAGAAATCCCCCAGCATCTCGCCCTGCGCGCCGGCGGCGGCGATGGCGTCGATCTCGGCCGGCTCGATCATCCCCGAGGACACCAGCTGCGCATCCGCCGTGGCGGTGCCGATGCCCACGACCTTGAGCGTCGCCGCCTGCGCCATGCGGAACACCTCGTCGACGCCGCGCTGCGACAGCAGCACCTCGCGATCCTCGACGGTGTTGGCAAAGAACGGCACCGGCATGACATAGGCCCGCGCGCCGGTCTTCTCGGCAAGGCGGTGCATCACGTCATGCGGGTTGGCCGAGAAATTCCGCGTCAGCCCGCCAAGCAGCGACACGAAGTTCAGCCCGCGCGCATCGATGCGCGGCAATTGCCGCGTGACCTCGGCCAGGGTGCGGCCATGGCCGAGCCCGATCACCGGATGTTCGCCGGCCTCGAACTGGCGCCTGAGATAGGCCGCGCCGGCCAGCGCCAGCGCCCGCAGCGGCAGTCCCTCCTCGCCGATATCCGGCGCCACCTCGCAGAGCTTCAGCCCGTAGGCCTCGAACAGCTGCGCCTCGAGCTCGACGCACTCGACGATGTCGCCCTCGATCGAGACCTTGACGAACCCCTCCGCCACCGCCTTGGCGATCAGCCGGTGCGCCTTGACCGAGGGCAGACCGAGCCGCTTGGCGACCTTGGCCTGCGTCAGCCCGCCGACATAGTGCATCCATGCGGCGCGGATGGCGAGGGTCTGCTCGGTGTCGTTCATGCCGCTCTCCGGGGCCGGTCGAGGGGGCCGCGCCCCCGTTGAGGTGATCCTTGATACGGTCCGGGCGCGCCAGTGGAAAGCCCCGGTCGCGCCATCCTGTCAGAGTTTGAGGTCGGCGGCACCCGTGTCGATATGCGGTGCCCAGAAGGCGATGCTCTCGGCGATCTGCGGGATCACCTCGCGGTCGTTGGGCTCGCGCTCCTTGAAGGACAGCTCGAGACAGATCTCGTTGTCCTGCGCCCCGCCCTCGGCGAAGGCGCTCAGCAACGGTTCGGGCCGGATCTTGCCCTTCGCGTTGAACGCGGCCGTGAAGGGGCGATGGCCGCCCTTGTCCATCAGGCTCTGCTTGATGTGGATGATCGGCGAGACCCGTGGCACCGCCCGCGCCCAGGCGTAGGGGTCGTAATCCGCAGGATCGTCCGAGGTGACGTCGCCATGGTCGATATCGGCCATCATCCACATCGGGATCGCCATGCCGGCCTCGCTCAGCCGCGCCTGCAGCGCGAGGCTCTCGGGGATCGTCTCGCCAAACTCGCGCGCAATGCTCATCGGTTCCCAGAACACGTAGTCGAGCCCCGCCGCGCGGCCGTGCTCGGCCACCTCGGCCCAGCAGTCGATGGCGATGTCGATCATCTCGGCGCGCCGCGCCGGGTCGTCCTGCTCGCGATAGGTGAGAATGGCGAACTGCGTGCCCACCGAGCGGCCGCCGAGATCGGCGGTGATGTCGGCGAAGCTCTTGAACCAGTCGACATAGTAGCGCCGCACGTCGCGGTCCGGGTGGCCGAAGTGATTGAGCCGCCCGTAAGGCCCGGTCATCCCCGAGGTCACCCGCACGCCGGTGCGGTCGAGCGCCGCGCCCATCTCGCGGGTCAGCCGCCGGATCACCGGCGCCGGCCAGGACGGGTTGATGAACTCATGCGTCAGCTGCAGGTCGCGGATCCTCAAATCCCGCGCCACGCAATCGATCAGATCGTCCGGCGCGGCGAAGCGATTGACCAGCGGGTTGGTGTTCAGAGACAGCCGCAGCGCCATCACGCGGCCTCCGCATGCGCGCGGTCGAACCACTCGGTGAAGGCGGCGATCTCGGCCTCGCTCAGGTCGAGCCGGTGCTTGGTGCGGCGCCAGAGGATGTCTTCGGCGGTGACCGCCCATTCCTTCTCGACCAGCCAGCGCACCTCGGCCTCGTAGAGATGGGCACCGAAATGCCGCCCCAGACCCTCGAGCCCGGTGGCCCCGCCGACGATGCGCCGGGTCAGCGTGCCGTAGCGCCGGCCGTAATACTCGCGCAGCGCGCGCGGCATCCACGGCACCTCGGCCTTCAGCGTCTCGCGGAAGGCATCGTAATCGGCGCCGGGCATGTCGCCACCGGGCAGGGTCGCGCCCTCGGTCCAGTCGCCGCCCATCTTGGGAAAGACATGCGCGATCTCGCGCATGCCGCGCTCGGCCAGCTCGCGGAAGGTGGTGATCTTGCCGCCGAAGATGTTGAGCAATGGCGCGCCGCCGGTCTCGTCGAGGTCGAACACGTAGTCGCGCGTTACCGCCGAGGGATTGCCCTGCCCGTCATCGAAGAGCGGCCGCACGCCGGAGAAGGTCTCGAGGATATCCTCGCGGCGCAGCTTTTCCTTGAAGTAGCGGTTCACGCAGCCCAGCAGGTAGTCGATCTCGCCATCGTCGATGGCGACATCCTCGGCGCGGCCCTCATAGGCGATGTCGGTGGTGCCGATGAGCGCCTTGTCGCCCTCGTAGGCGTTGATGAAGATCACCCGCTTGTCGTCGTTCTGCACGAGGTAGCTGTGCGGCCCCTCCCAGAATTTCGGCACGATGATGTGGCTGCCCTTAACCAGCCGCACGTTGCGGCTCGAGTTTGCCCCCGCCACCCGGGTCAGGACGTCGGTCACCCAGGGACCGGCGGCGTTGACCAGACACTTGGCAAGGAACTCGCGGGTCTCTCCGGTCAGGCTGTTCTGCGTGGTGATGCGCCAGCGCCCGTCCTCGCGCCGGGCCGAGACCGCGGGCGCGCGGGTCAGGACCAGCGCGCCGCGCTCGGCGGCGTCGAGCGCGTTGAGCGTCACCAGCCGGGCGTCGTCGACCCAGCAGTCGGAATATTCGAAGCCCCGGGTATACTGATCGAGCAGCGGCGCGCCCTCCGGGTCGCGGCGCAGGTCCAGCGTGCGGGTGCCCGGCAGCTTGCGCCGGCCGCCGAGGTGGTCGTAGAGGAACAGCCCCAGCCGCACCAGCCAGGCCGGGCGGTCCTGCGGCGAATGCGGCAGCACGAAGCGCAGCGGCCAGATGATGTGCGGCGCGGCGTTCATCAGCACCTCGCGCTCGATCAGCGCCTCGCGCACCAGCCGGAACTCGTAATATTCCAGGTAGCGCAGCCCGCCATGCACCAGCTTGCCCGAGCGCGACGAGGTGCCCTCGGCCAGGTCGCCCTTTTCGCACAGTGCCACGCTGAGGCCGCGCCCGGCGGCGTCGCGGGCAAAGCCCGCCCCGTTGATGCCGCCGCCGATGACGAACATGTCCAGCTCTTCAGGGGTCATCTCACGCTCCTCCCTGCGCCGACTTTGGCGCATCATTGGTCTGTGTGGGGGCGGCCTCGGCCGCACGGTGCTCGGCCAGCCCGTCCCAGACCGGCTCGAGCGCCTCGCGCGCGGCGGCATAGACCGGGTAGAGCGAGGCATAGGTGTCGCGCAGCGCCGGGTCCGGCGCCTCGGCCGCGCCGAGAAGCGGGGTCACCCACTCGGCGATGCAGCGTGTCATGTCGGGATAAGCGCCGATCGCCACGGCGGCCATCATCGCGCAGCCGGCCGCGCCGGCCTCCTCGCGCGACGAGACCCGCACCGGGGCGCCGGTGCTGGCCGCGAGAATGGCGCGCAGCGCGGACGAGCGCGCCGCGCCGCCGGTGAGCCGCAGCTCCTGCGGCAGCTGGCCCATGGCGCCGTAGCAGTCGCGCGCCGCCATCCCCAGCCCCTCGCAGACCGCGCGGATCACGTCGGGGAAGCGGTGATGCGCCGACAGCCCCACGAGGCCCGCGCGGGCATTGGCATTGACCATCGGGCCGCGCTCGCCGGCCTCGGAGACATAGGGCTGATAGAGGATCTGCCCCGGCTCCGAGCGGGCCAGCCAGCCGTCGATGCGGGCCACCAGATCGGCGTAATCATGCGGATGGCCGGTCTCGCTCATCAGGTCGGCGGCGACGCGCAGCGCCCAGTCGATGTTGAGCGTGGCGGCCATGTTGGTCTGCACCTGCGTCACCATGCCCGCGTCGGGCAGGCAGATGACATAGCCCGAGCGGCCGTTCAGCGTCACCGCGTCGTCGCGCATCGCCTGCATGTGCACCCCGGTCGAGCCGATGGTCGAGCAGGCGGCACCGGGCGTGCCGGTATGGACCCCCGCGCCGAGCGCCGTCATCACCATGTCGACATAGCCAAGGCTCACCGGCGTGCCCTCGGCCAGCCCGGTGGCGGCGGCGGCCTGCGCGCTCAGCGGATGGGTGGTCTGACTGCCATCGACAATCTCGGGCAGCAGCCGGCGGCGCGGGCTCAGCCCCAGCGCCTCGATCACCAGATCCGAATAGGCCCGTTTGCGGAAATCCCCGAAGGTGAAGCTCGCCTCCGAAGGGTCGGTCGCCCGCACCCCGGTGAGGTTGAGATAAAGCCAGTCCTTGCAGTGCAGCGCCACCTCGGCGCGGTCGAGCCGCTCCGGGCAATGGCGCTGCATATGCGCCATCTGCGCCCCCTGCTGACAGGTGTTGAGCGCGGTGCCGGTGGCGTGAAAGCGCGCCGCGTCGCCGGGCTGCGCGGCCAGCGCACGGGTCGTGGCGGCGGCGCGGGCGTCGAGCCAGAGCCAGGCGTCGCCCACCGGGCGGTCCCCGGCCCCGACCAGCCATGTGCCATCGCCCTGCCCCGTCACCGCCAGCGCCGCGGTGCGCGCGGCCAGCCCCTCGAGCTTGTCGCCAAGCCCGCGCAGCGCCTCGGCGCAGTCGCTCCAGGTGCGGTCCATGTCCTGCGTCGCGGCGCCGTCCGGCGTCGCGAGGTAGCGGTTGGGCACCGCCGAGGCCGCCAGCTGGAGCCCACTGAGCGTGAAGGCCACCGCCTTGATGACCGAGGTGCCGGCGTCGATGCCGATGATGATGTCGCGTTCAGCCATGCCGCACCGCCTCGCGATGCGCTGGCTGCGCCGGGCAATATGCCTGCGCCATGCCGCTCCTCCCTTTCCAGATGCCGCCGACCCCTCCTGCCGACACGGCCGATTCCACCGGGCAATCCCCGGGGAACGCCCTCAACCATACCGGCGCGGCGCATCATGTCGAGTGTAATTTTTTACTTCCATCGTAATTTATTTCATCTAAGGTGACGGCAACGACGCAGACAGCCCCGCCGGCGGTTCGGAGGAAAAGGCCGGCAAATCATGGGGTTCTGTATCGACGCGGGAGAATCGGCAGATCGCCGGGCACCCCGCAAAACGGGAGGATCATGGTCCGGACTTCGGTCTGGCCTCATCGGATCTCATCCGGGCACGCCAGCCCGGCCTTTGCCCCGCAAAGGCCGTCGGAGAGGCTCTGTCCGGACGTGTCCGACCCCCTCCCGCGATGATCAACCGGCCCCGCCTTCGGGGCCCGACGGGAGGAGCGACAGGCATGAGTGCCAGCGAGATATCCATCAAACCGCGCATCGGACGGCGGGGCCTGATCCTCGGCGCCGTGGCGCTCTGCGTGGTCGCCGCGATGGCGCTCGACACCACCGTCGTCACCATCGGCTCGGACGAGGACACCCGCGTCGCGGGCTTCTCGCCCGATGCCTACGGCGCCGAGCAGTTCCCCCGCATCCGCGAGGACATCACCACCCGCGCCGTCGATGCCGCGACGCTGGCCGCCGCGCTGGCCGAGGACAAGGCCGCCGCCGCCGCGCAATACGGCACCGGCGGTGCCATGCCGGTGCTTCCGGTGCGCCTCAGCGGCACCGTGGGCGAGGGCAAGGCCGGCATCTACGATGTCGCGGTCGAGGGCGTCGAGGACGTTCGCATCCGGGTCCAGACCGGCCCCGCGATCAACGGCACCGACCTGCGCGACGCACCCGGCGACATCGCCTTCGGCGAATTCAAGAACCAGATCGAGTACCAGGACGCCGGCGCCGGCATCAACCGCGCCATGAAGGCCGAGGTGCTCGAGGGGCTCGACACCTCCGATCTCAGCGGCCGGCAGATGACCGTCACCGGCGCCTTCAAGCTGATCAATCCGAAGATGTGGCTGATCACCCCGGTCGAGGTGTCGGTGCAATGACCGTGCACCAGACCATCCGCCCCGGCGCCACCGGCGAGGTCGTGATGTCGGCCCGCCACGTGGCCAAGCATTACGGCGCGGTGAAGGCGCTCAAGGGCGTCAACTTCGACATCCACCGCGGCCAGGTCACCACGCTTTTCGGCGAGAACGGCGCCGGCAAGTCGACCCTGATGAAGATCCTTTCGGGCATCGTGACCCCGACCTCGGGGCAGATCCTGCTCGACGGCCAGCCGGTCACCTTTCACGGCGCCAACGACGCGCTGGCGCAGGGCATCTCGATCATCCACCAGGAGCTGGCGCTGGCGCCCAATCTCAACGTCCGCGACAACATCTTCATGGGGCGCGAGATCCGCACCGCGCGCGGCGTCGATTTCGCCGAGGAAGAGCGCGTCACCCGCGCCCTGATGGAAGAGCTCGAGGAAGATATCGACCCGCTCACCCCGGTCGAGGAGCTGCGCCTCGGGCAGCAGCAGATCGTCGAGATCGCCCGCGCGCTTCAGGCCCGCTCGCGCATCCTGATCATGGACGAGCCCACCTCGGCGCTGTCGGCCTCCGAGGTCGAGGTGCTGTTCAAGGTGATCAACGACCTGACCGCCAAGGGCGTCAGCATCGTCTACATCTCGCACCATCTCGAGGAAGCGCTCGAGGTGACCGACCACGCGGTGGTGCTGCGCGACGGCGAGATGACCGCCTGGGCGCCACGCGCCGAGATCGACCTCGAGTGGATCGTGCGCAACATGGTGGGCGAGAATTTCGACCTCGGCAGCCCGCCCGAGAGCGAGATGGGCGCCCCGGCCCTCTCGATCGAGGAGCTCTGCGTGCCCGATCCCTCGGGCCACGGTCTGTTGGTCGATCACATGAACCTGTCGGTGAAGGCCGGCGAGATCGTCTGCATCTACGGGCTGATGGGCGCCGGGCGCACCGAGATGATGGAATGCGCCGCCGGCCGCCTCGCCGCCAGCGGCGGCGCGGTGAAGCTGCACGGGCAGGATGTCTCGGGTCTCACGATCTCGCAGCGCATCGAGGCCGGGCTGGTGCTGGTCCCCGAGGACCGGCAGCGCGACGGGCTGGTGCAGACCATGTCGGTGGGGCAGAACCTGTCGCTGGCCTAGATCGGCGCCTTCACCCGCGGGCTGTTCACCTCGCGCAAGGCCGAACGCAAGGTCGTGGAGACCTCGATCCGCGAGGTCACCGTCAAGACCGATGGCGGCGGCGCGATGATCGGCTCGCTCTCGGGCGGCAACCAGCAGAAGGTGGTGATCGGCAAGATGCTCGCCACCCGGCCCGAGGTCATCCTGCTCGACGAGCCGTCGCGCGGCATCGACATCGGTGCCAAGGCCGAGGTCTTCAAGCTGCTCGCCCAGACCGCGAAGGAGCGCGGGCTGGCGGTGGTCTACTCGACCTCCGAGGTCGGCGAGTGCCTGAGCATCGCCCACCGCATCATCGTCATGCACCGCGGCCGCATCGCCGCCACGTTCGACCAGACCGCAACCAAGGAACAGATCATGGCCGCCTCTGGCGAAGCCGTGCACCATTAACGGAGGCCATCATGGCGGACATCACCACTTCCAAGCCGACAACAGGTGGCACCAGCATGAATATCGGCAAGATCCTTCTCGAAGGCCGCGCCTTCTTTGCCCTCGTGGCGATCATCATCGTGTTCTCGATCCTGTCGCCGGTCTATTTCAGCGTCGGCAACTTCCTCATCATGTCGAGCCACGTGGCGATCTTCGGCCTCTTGGCCATCGGCATGCTGCTGGTGATCCTGAACGGCGGCATCGACCTCTCGGTCGGCTCCACGCTGGGGCTCTCGGGCGTGGTCGCGGGCTACCTGATGCAGGGGGTCGAGATCCCCGCCGCCGGGGTCATCCTCTACCCGCCGGTCTGGGCGGTGGTGCTGCTGACCATCTGCCTCGGCGCCTTTGTCGGCGCGATCAACGGCGTGCTCATCGCGTTCTTCAACGTGCCCGCCTTCGTGGCCACGCTGGGCATGCTCTACGTGGCCCGCGGCGTGGCGCTGCTGATGACCAACGGGCTGACCTACAACAACCTCGGCGGCGACGCAGCCCTTGGCAATACCGGCTTCGACTGGCTCGGCTTCAACCGCATCGGCGGCGTGCCCATCGGGGTGATCGTGCTGGCGCTGGTGGCGCTGGTTGTGGGGCTTGTGCTCGCCCGCACCGCCTTTGGCCGCTGGCTCTACGCGTCGGGCGGCAACGAGCGCGCCGCCGAGCTCTCGGGCGTGCCGACCCGCAAGGTCAAGGTCTCGGTCTATGTGCTCTCGGGCATCTGCGCCGCCATCGCGGGCCTTGTCCTGAGCTCGCAGCTGACCTCTGCCGGCCCCACCGCCGGCACCACCTATGAGCTCACCGCCATCGCGGCGGTGGTGATCGGCGGCGCCGCCCTGACCGGCGGGCGCGGCAACGTGCGCGGCACCATGCTCGGCGCCTTCGTCATCGGCTTCCTGAGCGACGGGCTCGTGATCATCGGCGTGTCGGCCTACTGGCAGACCGTGTTCACCGGCGCCGTGATCGTGCTCGCCGTGCTGCTCAACAGCCTGCAATACGGCCGCTCCGGCCGCTGAGACTTCGCGGATGCGGGGCGAGGAGACCCCGCACCCGAACACCCCGCCGGACCCTCCGGCAGATCGAAACCCCAACGGGAGGACCCCCAACCATGAAACTCACCCGCCGCACCATCCTCGCCACCGTCGCCGCCCTGCCGCTCATGGCGCAGGCCGCGATGGCCGACGGCCTGATCTCGATCATCGTCAACGACCCCTCCAACCCCTACTGGTTCACCGAGGGCGAGGTCGCCAAGGCCACCGCCGAGGAGCTGGGCTACGACGCCAACGTCGCCGCCCACAAGGGCGACACCAACACCGAGAGCAACCTCGTCGACACCGCGATCACCAACCAGGCCAAGGCGATCATCCTCGACCCGGCCAATGCCGACGGCTCGGTCGGCGCGGTGAAGAAGGCGGTCGAGGCCGGCATCCCGGTCTTCATCGTCAACGCCGAGATCAACCAGTCCGGCCTCGCCAAGGCGCAGCTGGTGTCGAACAACGCGCAGGGTGCGGCGCTCGGCGCCATGGCCTGGGTCGAGGCGATCGGCGGCGAGGGCTCCTATGTCGAGCTCTTCGGCGCGCCCTCGGACAACAACGCCCAGACCCGCTCCAACGGCTTCGAGACGGTGCTGACCCAGTATCCCGACCTCGAGAAGCAGGCGCAGGAAGTGGCCAACTGGGACCGCACGCAGGGCTACTCGAAGATGCAGTCGATGCTGCAGGCCAACCCCGACATCAAGGGCGTGATCTCGGGCAATGACGAGATGGCGCTCGGCGCCATCGCGGCGCTCAAGGAAGCCGGCAAGCTCGAGGGCATGGTCGTCGGCGGCTTCGACGGCTCCCCCGACGCGGTCGACGCGGTCAAGGCCGGCGAGCTGACCTATACCGTGCTGCAGCCGGTGGCGATCTTCGCCGAGGAGGCGGTGCGCCAGGCCGACCACTTCATCACCAATGGCGAGCTCATGGTCGCCGAGGAAAAGCAGCTCTTCGACTGCATGCTGATCGACGAGAGCAATGTCGACAACTACACCGCCGCCTTCACGCTCGATCAATCCTCCTGATCCGGGCGCTGAACGCAGCACAGACAGGGGGCCCGCGCGGCCCCCTTTCTCATGCCGCTCCCCCGCCCGTGCATGGGCCAGCCCGTTTTCTTCGTTGCCAACTCGGCTGTTTCTTGTCTCCATGAAATCAGACGCGGGAGGCCATCACGGTGACAGGGCTATACGTCATCTTCTCGGCGCAGAAGCAGGAGCATTTGTCGGAGCGCCGGAGAGGATATCAGGAATATACGCTTGATCGGGGATTTGGATATGTCCGGGAAGATCACAACACGGATTTTCTCGGCAAGCGCAAAGGGGAGCGCGTCCAGATATCGTCGCAATGGCTTGCCGATATCAGAGCCGTCTCAGATCATCCCGGCGCGACGTTTTTCTGTGTCGACCTCAAACAGCACGAGACCGTACCTGACGCCATAAGACGCGGCCTTGCTCTTCCGCTCACCAGATCTGAAGGCGGCTCGATCTTGGTGGATACCGAGCGACGAGCCGTTACGACACGCGAGGCATCGATCTGACGGCTTTCAGGGCAACCATTCCGACGCCCCGCCCGGATCGACCGGGACGGGCCGCGGCGAAGGTGGCGGCGTGCCCGAATTGGCGGAGCGATTACAAGCTGTTGCTGAAGGCCGCATTCTCGCCAATAGTGACGCTCGGATACGTTGCAATGGAAGGCGCGGTTCTTTGAGGACTGATCTCGAGATATTTTTCTTCGGTATGGACGCCCTGCATGTTATCGGCGCGGGGTTCTTGGCGATGATTGCGTTCTGCTTATTTTCATTGTCACGAACCGGCCGGAGATTTCCAAAGAAGCACCTTTCAATGGCCTGGCTTCTGACGGTGATCCTTTTTGTCGCCATACCTTATTCGATCAGGAGCTACACCCTCACGCGTCTCGCGGGTGAAGACAATCTCTTCTTCCTGACCAGTGAAGCCGTCGGGCCCTCTTATCCTGTCCTGATCGACGCATATAACCGCTGGTCGGATTTTCATTTGGCGATTTTGACCGGCTCGATCTTCATTGTCCCGTTCATCATGCTTGCCGCAGCTCATCTGATCGCCCTGCTGCTGGCAGGTGTTTATCGGCTGTTTGGACGCAACCAGACAGGTTGAAGGCGGCACCGACACGCCCTCCATCCAGCCGCGGCGGACGGTCTGAGCCGCCCGCCCGCGACCGCCACTCAGTACCGCCGCGCCATCGCCTCCAGCGGGACAGGCGTGATGCGGCTCGCGTGGCCGGCGGTGCCGAAGGCCTCGAAGCGGGCCTTGCAGAGCGCGGTCATCAGCGCCTTGCCCTCCTTGAGGTACTTGCGCGGGTCGAACTCGCCCGGGTTGTCGGACAGCACCCGGCGCACCCCCGCCGTCATCGCCATGCGGTTGTCGGTGTCGATGTTGACCTTGCGCACGCCCGAGCGGATACCGCGCTGGATCTCCTCCACCGGCACGCCCCAGGTCGGGCGCATGTCGCCGCCGTAGCTGTTGATCAGCAGCCGCAGATCCTCGGGCACCGAGGACGAGCCGTGCATTACCAGATGCGTGTCCGGCAGGCGGCGGTTGATCTCCTCGATCACGCTCATCGCGAGGATCTCGCCATCGGGCTGGCGGGTGAACTTGTAGGCGCCGTGGCTGGTGCCCATCGCCACCGCCAGCGCATCGACCCCGGTCTCGCGCACGAAGCGCTCGGCCTCTTCCGGGTCGGTCAGCAGCTGCTCTTCCGAGAGCTTCTCGGTGGCGCCGTGACCGTCCTCCTGATCGCCCATGCCGGTCTCGAGCGAGCCCAGCACGCCAAGCTCGCCCTCGACCGAGACGCCGCAGGCATGGGCCATCTCGGTGACGCGGGCGGTGATGTCGCGGTTATAGGCGTACTCGGCCGGGGTGGTGCCGTCCGCCAGCAGCGAGCCGTCCATCATCACCGAGGTAAAGCCGTGCTGGATCGCCGTGGCGCAGGTCGCCAGATCGTTGCCGTGGTCGAGATGCATGCAGACCGGCACCTCGGGGAAGGTCTCGACCAACCCGTCGATCAGCCGCGCCAGCAGCATGTCGCCGGCATAGGCCCGCGCCCCGCGCGACGCCGCCAGGATCACCGGCGCGTCGGTCTCGCGCGCGGCGGTCATGATCGCCAGACCCATCTCCATGTTCGAGATGTTGAAGGCCGGGACGGCGTAGCCGTTCTCGGCGGCGTGGTCGAGCAGCTGGCGAAGCGTGATGCGGGGCATGGGGTCAGGTCTCCTCCCGGAGGTAGCGGGCAATGGTGTCGATCTCGTCCGGCGCCCCGAAGGCCAGCGCCACGTTCTGGTGCGGCGTCTCGGGGATCAGGTCGAGGATGCGGGTGGTGCCGTCGGTGGCGCGGCCGCCGGCGGCTTCGATCATCAGCGCGATGGGCACCGCCTCGTAGGCCAGCCGCAGCCGGCCCTGCCGGTAGCCCTCGCGCCGGTCGGCGGGATAGATGAAGGCGCCGCCCTTCAGCAGGATGCGGTGCAGCTCGCCCACCGCCGCCGCCAGCCAGCGCATGTTGAAGTCGCGCCCGCGCGGGCCGTCCGTCCCGGCGCGCAGGTCGCGGGCCCAGGCCTGCAGCCCCGCGGGCCAGTGGCGCTCGTTCGAGGCGTTGTAGGCAATGGTCGACGCGGTGGGCTCGAGCGTCACGTCGCGGGCGCTCATGCGGAAATCCTGCCCGTCGAAGGTGGCGATCTGCACCCCCTGCCCGGTGGTGTAGCCGAAATCCAGCGAGTGCCCGAACGAGGCATAGCCCGCCGCCACCGCCTCGGAGCCGCGCCGGGCGAAATCGCGCGGCCCGGTGGGATAGATCACGAAGAGCATCCCCAGCGGCGCGCCGATGCCGATCGAGCCCGAGCCGTCGATCGGGTCGATGGCGATGTCGTAAAGGCCCTCCGGATCCAGCGTCTCGACCTCTTCGGCCTCTTCCGAGAGCAGGTGCCGCACGCCGCAGCCATGCAGCTCGGCAAGGATGTGGTCATGCGCGCCGACGTCGAGCGCCTTTTGCGCATCGCCGCTCTCGTTGTTGCCGACAAGCTCCGCCGGGTTGCCCGGCAGCTTGCCCGCCGCCAGCCGCGCGCCGATCGCCGGCAGCGCATGGGCGAGAGCGCCGATGATACGCCCCACCCCGTCTGCGGGCAGGCATGCGGGAAGGATTTCCGCCGTGATCGGGCGGTCGTTGGGCAGGGTCAGCATGGCAGGAGTTCCGTGGCTCGGGGGAGGCCCGGCACGAAGGCGCCGGGCCGGGATGCCCCCTGTTTATGCCGTGTGGTACTTGGCGTCGACCGCGTCGATGGCGCGGACGTTGCCGGCCGACTTGCCCTCGGGATCGAAGGAGGACGACAGGAAGGCGTCGGCGATGTCCTTGGCAAGCTCGACGCCCACCACCCGCGCGCCCATGGTGATGATGTGGGCGTTGTTCGAGGTTGCGGCCTTGCCGGCGGAATAGGTGTCGTGGGTCTGCGCCGCGCGGATGCCGGGCACCTTGTTGGCGGCGAGGCAGACACCGATGCCGGTGCCGCAGCACAGGATCGCCCTGTCATAGGTGCCGTCCAGCACCTGCGTCGCCACCCGGTCCGAGAGGTTGGCGTAGAAATCATCCGGCCCGGCTTCGGTGCGCGAGATCTCCGCGACCTCGTAGCCGGGGTTTTGCGCCAGGTACTCGGCCAGCGCGATGGCGAGGGGTTCTCCGGCGCTGTCGCCGGCCACTGCGATCTTCATGTCATGTCCTCCGTCTTCACGTTTGAATTCAGCACCGCGCCGCAGCGCGCGAGAATGTCGAGATAACCGGCCACGTCCCAGGCCGAGCGCCCGATGAAAAGCCCGTCGATATGCGGGCAGGCGATCAGCTCGGCGCAATTGCCGGGATTGACCGAGCCGCCGTAGAGGCAGGGAATGCGGCGCCCAAGGATTTCTTGGGCGACGGCGATGATCTCGGCCTGGCGGGCGTCGGCATAGTCGGCGGTCGCCGGGATGCCGTTCTCGCCGATGGCCCAGACCGGCTCGTAGGCGAGCCAGATCTCCGCCGCCTTCTGGTCGTCCGAAAGCTTGGAGAGCGCGCCGCGCACCTGAGCCGCCAGCACCTCCGCCGCGCGGCCGCTTTCGCGGTCGGCCAGCGTCTCGCCGATGCAGATCAGCGGCACGAGGCCATGGCGCACCGCCGCTTCGGTCTTGAGGCCCACGGTCTCGTCGGTCTCGCCGAAATGCTCGCGGCGTTCGGAATGGCCAAGCTCGACGATCTCGAGGCCGCAATCGGTCAGCATCGGGGCCGAGATCTCGCCGGTCCAGGCGCCCTGATCGGCCCAGTGCATGTTCTGCGCGCCGACCAGCACCGGCGCCTCCGCCAGCGCCGCCTTGACCTCGCGGACGGCGGTGAAGGGCGGGATCACGAAGCTCTGGATGCGCGGATCAAGCTTTGCCGCGGCCAGCCCGTCAGCCCAGGCGCGGGCCTCGGCGAGGGTCTTGTTCATCTTCCAGCTGGTGCCGATCCAAACGCGTGGCATCGAGTCGTCTCCTCCATCTTCGGGAGGATAGATAACATCGATCCGCACCCGATCAACATTATTTTTGTGATTTTGTGATTTTCAATGTTAGCGCCGTGGGGGCACGGCCCAGCCCTCCGCCGCCGCCGCGATGCCCCGCACACAGGCGCAGACGACCAGCCGCCGCGACAGCGCGGCGGGTCGGTGAGGTGAAGTGAGGTGAGGTGCAGCAAAGAACAGAAAGCGGATGGCTGCGACGCGCCAAGGCCCGCAGCGCATCACGCAGCAAACGGCATAGCTCCGCCCGGCCCCTGATTAGGGGCTGTCAGCAGGACGATATGGAGATGTAAGGGGAAGGTCGGGCCCCGGCGACGCGGCCCGCTGCCGCGCCAGAGGCCTGCGCTGCGGCCCGGAGGACATCCGGCCCGCAGCTCTCGGTCAATCTCAGCCGTTCACGACCGACAGCTCGGCACCCGCGGGCACCACGATGTCCAACACGCCCTTCACGGCGTGGGCCGCCTCGGCGCCCTTCTTCACGAAATGCTCGGCGAAGAAGGCGTTGTGGGCCTCGGTCTCCTGGTAGTTGTGCGGCGTGAGCGAGACCGAGAACACCGGCACGCCGGTGGTCATCTGCGCGTCCATCAGCCCCTTCACCACCGCGTCGGCGACAAAGTCGTGGCGGTAGATGCCGCCATCGACGACGAAGGCCGCGGCGACCACGGCGTCATAGCGTCCGGTCTCGGCCAGGCGCTTGGCCAGGAACGGCATCTCGAACGCGCCGGGCACGTCATAGGCATCGATGGCCGCGCCGGGCAGGATGTCGGCGGCCTCGGCCAGAAAGCCCTCGTGCGCGCGGTCGACGATGTCGGCGTGCCAGCGCGCGCGGATGAAGGCGATACGGGTCTGTGTCTGATCGGTCATTTCGGAACCCTCCGTTGATCACAAAAGGTCCCAGAGCTTTCGAACGCACAGGGCACGCGAGCGCCCGGCACGATACGTCTCTTCCATCCGGACTTTCACCGTCGGCCCCGGAATTCCACCGGATCTGCTAGACCCCTTCGCTGGGAAGGGCGCTCGCGGGCTGTCACCGCCGGTGGGGAATTTCACCCCGCCCTGAGAACGAGCGCACAATATGCGAGTCGCTCCACAACGCAAGAGCGCAGTTGTGACCGCCGCCGAAACGTCCCGGCACCACCGACGCGCCCCGCGCGACAGAGCGCATGGTTGCCGCCCGCGACGGTCCCGGGCACAGTCGGCGCCTGGCCCGTATTTTGGAAAGCTGCGCCCATGATGAAGGACATCAACCTCAACGCGATGAACTACTTCGAGGCGGTGGCCCGGCTCGGTGGCATCTCGAAGGCCGCCGAGGAGCTTGGCGTGAGCCCTTCGGCGGTGAGCCAGCAGATCCGCCAGTTCGAACAGCAATTCGGCGTGCTGCTGTTCCGGCGCGAGAAGCGCCGCCTGTCGCTGACCTCGGATGGCGAGCGCCTGTTCCAGACCACCAGCCAGGCCTTCCGGATGATGCGCGACGTGCGTCAGGCGATCCAGCGCCAGCGCGAAGCACGGCACTTCATCCTGCGCGTGTCTCCCTCCTTCGCGGTGCGCTGGCTGGCGCCGCGGCTGAAGGAATTCCTCGATCTCACGCCGAACTGGCAGGTGCGCATCGACGCGGCGCCGGATTTCTCGGATTTCGAGACCGAGGTGGTCGATCTCGACCTGCGCTACGGCGAGGGCGGCTGGTCCGGCCTGCACCAGGAGGCGGTGATGCACGACGTGGTGTTCCCGATGTGCTCGCCGGCCTATCTCGAGCAGCTGCGCGCGCGCTCGGACGATCCCATCGGGCAGCTGCGTCACGCCCAGCTCATCGACTCGGTCAAGACGCATTACCGCTGGGATTTCTGGCTGGCCCGGCACGGGGTGATGGGCGAGCGCATGGTCTACCCGCTGCGGCTCGACCGCTCGTCGATGGCGCTGCAATTGGCCACCGACGGCGCCGGCGTGGTGCTCGAGAGTACGACACTGGCCCTGCCCGAGCTGGAAAGCGGCGCGCTGGTGCCGCTCTCGACCGCCTTCGAGGCGATCCGCTTCCCGGCCTACTGGCTGGTCTGCCCGGCGCGCCACACCAACCGCCGCATCGTGCGGATCTTCTCGGACTGGATCCGCGAGCTTGGCGCCGCCCATGACGCCCGCGCCCGCGACCTGGTCACCGGGTTCGGCCTGCGCATCGACGAACAGCAGGGCCGGCAGGTGCCGGGCGAGGAATACGCCGCCGACTGAGATACAGAACGGCCCCGGCCCCATGTGGGGGGCCGGGGCCGCAAGACGCCCGCGCGGGGGAGGAGGTCGCGGGCGCCGGGAGGATCAGTAGATCGTCAGGGCCGGCACGTAGGAGATCAGCAGCAGCACCACGATCGACACCGCGTAGAACGGCAGCAGCGATTTCACCACCGCGCCGATCCCGGTCTGGGCGATGGCGGCCGAGATGAACAGCGTCGTGCCCACGGGCGGCGTGTAGAGCCCCACCGCGAGGTTCACCACCATCATCAGCCCCAGCTGCACCAGGTCGAGCCCGATGGCGTTGGCGATTGTGACAAACAGCGGGCCCAAGAGCAGCACCGCCGCCGGCAGGTCGAGGAAGGTGCCCACGATGATCATCACGAGGTTGAGCGCAAGGATCACCATCCACGGCTCGCTCAGGGTCTCGGTGACCCAGATCGCCAGCGTCTGGGGCGTGCGCTCGGCGGTCAGGATCCACTGGATCGCCGACGAGGCCATGATGATGATCAGCACCGCGCCGGTCATCACGCCGGTGTCGATCATCGCCTTCCAGATGTCTCTAAGCGTGAGGTCGCGATAGATCACGCCCGACACGAAGAGCGCGTAGGCCACCGCCATCACCGACACCTCGGTCGGCGTGGCAATGCCGAAGCGCAGCGTGCCGATGACGAAGATCGGCATCAAGAGCGCCGGGATCGCGTGCACCAGCTCGCCCTTGTAGGCGCGGAAGCCGCCCGGCACCTCGGCGGTCGGCAGGCCCAGCCGGCGCGCCACCCACCACACGGCGGTGAACATGCCGACGCCCAGCATCACGCCCGGCAGAATGCCCGCCACGAACAGGTCGATGATCGAGGTGTTGGACACCAGCCCGTAGAGGATCAGCGGGATCGACGGCGGGATCAGCACCGACACGGTCGAGGACGAGGCGTTGACCGCGGCGGCGAACCCGCCCGGATAGCCCTCTTTCTTCTGCACCGGGATCAGCGCGTTGCCGAGCGCCGAGGCATCCGCCACCGCCGAGCCCGAGACCCCGCCGAACATCACCGAGCCGATGATCGAGACCTGCGCCAGACCGCCCTTGAAGCGGCCCACCAGCAGCTTCGCGATGGTCACGAGATGTTCGCCGAACCGGCCCGACATCATCAGGCTGCCGGCAAGGATGAAGAACGGAATCGCCAGCATCGGGAAGCTCTGCGTCGGCGAATAAAGCCGCTGCGCGATCACCGCCATCGGCTTGCCGTCCATCCAGAGCGCAAACGCCGTGGCGCCGAGCATGGCATGGGCCACGGGCACCGAGACCAGCAGCAGCACCGGGAACAGGATAATCAGGAGCTTGACCATGTCTGGGCCTTTCTCAGCTGAAGCTTTGCTGGGGGAGGTCGCGATCGTCCTGCGCCGCAAGGATCTGCCGCAGCAGGGTGATCACCGCCTGCGCCGCCATCGCGCCGAAGGCATAATAAAGGCTGATATAGCCCCAGTATTGCGACACCGGGATCTCGGACAGGCGCTGGAACTGCGAGGCGCGGATGATCGGCCCGCTGGTGCGGATCACCGTCACCGCGATCACCAGCACCGCCACCGAGACCAGGATCGCCACCGCGCGCTGCAGCGTGGCGGGCAGGATGCCGACCAGCGCGTCGACCGAGATGTGCCAGCCGCGCACCGAGGCCACGGCGATGCCGCCGGCGACCAGCCAGGGAAACAGGATGGCATGGATCTCGTAGGCCCAGGCCAGGCCGCTGCCGAAGGCGTAGCGCAGCACCACGTTCACCAGCAGCGCGCAGAAGGTGAAGCTCAGCGTGACGAAGATGATCGCCGCGCCCGAGCCCGCGATCACCCGCTCCACGAGCCGCAGCGGACGCAGGAGGGAGCGGCCGATGCCGCTCCCCTTGCTGTGGCTTTCGCCGGTCACTGGGTGGCCTCGCGCAGCGCCCCGATCAGGTCGCCGTACTCACCCTCGTACTGGTCGTAGACACCGGCCGTGGCGTCGATGAAGGCCTGACGGTCCTCGACCTCGGCAAAGGTCGCGCCCTCGGCTTCCATGGTCTCGCGCAGCGACTTGCCCTGGCTCAGCGACAGGCCGCGCTGGTACCAGCCCGCCTGCTCGGCGGCGCCCTCGATGCACGCCTGCGTCGCCTCGTCGAGGCCCGACCACCACACCATCGAGGCCACCACCGGGGTGGATTCGTACTTGTGCCCGGTCAGGGTGATGTAGGGGGTGATCTCGTGCAGCTTGGCCGAGTAGATGTTGGTGAGCGGGTTTTCCTGCCCCTCGAACACGCCCGACTGCAGCGCCGTCGGCAGCTCGGACCAGGCCAGCGGCGCCGGCGACGCGCCAAGCGCCTCGAAGGCCGCGATGGTGGTCTCGTCCGAGGGGGTGCGGATCTGCATGCCCTCGAGATCGGCCGGCGTCGGCACGTTCTTCGACGTGTGCGAGACGTGGCGGATGCCGTTGTCCCAGAAGGTGAGGATCTTCAGCCCGGCGTTCTGGGCCTTCTCGTCGAGCATGTCACCGACCTCGCCGTCGAGCACGCGCCACACCGTGGGCAGGTCCTCGAACAGGAACGGCAGGCCGAGCATCCCGGCCTCGGGCACGATCTGCGCCAGCGGACCCTGGCTGTTGGCCGACATCTGGATGACGCCGCCGGCGACCGAGGTCAGCATCTCGACATCATTGCCCATGGTGGCCGAGCCCGCGACGTTGACGGTGGTCTCGCCGCCGGTGCAGGCGGGCACGAGATCGGCGAACATCTCGGCGGCCGCATAGCGCGGGTTGCCGGGGTTGGCGCCGTGGGCAAAGATCACCTCGTCGGCAAAGGCCGGGGCCGAGGTCATGGCGGTGGCGGCAAGCAGCGCGCCGGTCATGGTGAATTTCATCGTCTCTCCTCCTTGATTGGTCCGGGGCGCTTGGGCCCCTCACCGGTCTGTCCGGCGTGACCCCGGGCGGTCTTCCCGCCCGGAGATACGGTGTCCCGCCGCCCGCGTGAACCGCGGAATGGCAGCGGGACGCGTTTCCTCCCCGGTGGATCGCGATCAGTGGATCAGCGACCCGCCGTTCACGTCGACCTCGGTGCCGGTGCAGTAGCTCGACAGGTCCGAGGCCAGGAACAGCGCGCAGCCCGCCACGTCGTCGGCGGTGCCGGCGCGGCCCATCGGGATGCCGGCCAGCACCTGCGCGCGCATCTCGTCGGTCAGCTTGCCGGCGGTGATGTCGGTGGCGATGAAGCCCGGGCAGATCGCGTTGACCCGCACCCCGTCGGGCGCCAGCTCGCGCGCCATCGCCTTGGTCAGGCCCAGCACGCCGGCCTTGGCGGCCGAGTAGTGCGGGCCGCCGAAGATGCCGCCGCCGCGCTGCGCCGAGACCGAGGACATGTTGACCACCGAGCCGGTCTGGCGCGCGCGCCAGTGCGGGATCAGCGCCTGCGTCATGTAAAGCGTGCCGCGCAGGTTCACGTCGGTCACCGCGTCATAGTTCTCGGGCGCGATGTCCATGATCTTCAGCGGCTGGGTGATGCCGGCGTTGTTCACGAGGATGTCGACCGCGCCGAGCTTTTCGATGACGGCGGCGGCAGTGGCAAAGCAGGCCTCCTTGTCGGTGACGTTGCAGGCCATGCCGATATGGCCCTCGCCCGGCAGATCGGCGGCGGCGGCCTGCGCCTGCGCCTCGTCGAGATCGGTGATCGCCACCGTCGCGCCGTGCTCGGCGAAGAGCTTCGCCGTCGCCTTGCCAAGGCCGCGCGGGCTGGCGGCGCCGGTCACGATGGCGAATTTCCCACTCAGAAGTCCCATCTTCATCCTTTCTGTCTCTCGGCGGGGCCTTGCCCGCCAGTCCTCCATGCGGTCGGCTGGCGCCGGTCCGGTCACTTTGCGGCAGGGGGCAACGGCAGGCGGCAGGCGCTGCATCCAAGGGGACTGTGTCGCTTGGCTGATCCTCCCCTGCGGCTCTCCCCTGCCGCGGTTTGAAAGACCATGACAAAGCGCCGGCCTCGAATAAATGAACAAAACTTAACAAGCTGATTAGGAGAACTTCAAAGCTAGCCGGGCCGAAACCGGTTATCCCTTCTGGTCATCCGCGCGGCTTGCGCTTTCGCCTCGGGCAAAGCGGCGTCGGCGCCGACGGAACTTGGGAGGACATCATGAAACTCGGACTCGGCAGCTATGCCTACCGCTGGTCCATCGGCATCAAGGATCAGCGCCCGGCCCGCCCGCTCAGCGCCTTCGACCTGCTTGACCGCGCCGAGGCGCTGGGGCTGAGCGTGGTGCAATACGCCGACAACATGCCGCTCGACCGGCTCGGGGCGGCGGACCACCACCGCCTCTACGAGATCGCGCAGGAAAAGGGGCTGGCGCTCGAGCTCGGCACCCAGTGCTTCGACGCCGACGAGGTCGACCGCTACATCGAGATCGGCAAGCGACTGCATTCAAAGATCCTGCGCGTGGCGCTCGACGAGGCCGACGGCCATATCCCGACCGCCGAGCTGGCCGAACAGCTGCGCCCGCGCGTCGATGCCGCCCGCGCCGCCGGCATGAAGATCGCCATCGAGAACCACTTCAACTACCCCAGCCCGCGCATGGTCGAGCTGCTGGACATCGTGAACGACGACCATCTCGGCGTCTGTCTCGACGTGGCGAACTCGATCTGCGCGAACGAATGGCCGGAAGAGACCATCGGCCTGCTTGCACCCTACACCATCAACCTGCATCTCAAGGACTACGAGATCACGCCCGACACCTACGGCGTCGGCTTCCGCATCCACGGCGTGCCGCTGGGCACCGGGCGCGCGCCGATCCGCTGGACGCTCGACCAGCTCGCTCATTGCCCCGAGGACATGAGCGTCATCCTCGAGCACTGGCTGATGATCGAGGGCGGCACGCTCGACGACGCCATCGCCAAGGAACAGCCGTGGATCGAACAGACCACCGCCGCGGCGAAGACATTCGTGAAATGAGGGGGGAGGACCACATGACCGACGATATCCGCACCAAGAAGCTGATCAACGCGCCCGAGGACATCATCCCCGAGGCCATCGAGGGGATGCTGCTGGCGCATCCGCACATGCTCAGGGTCGAGGGCGCCACCGGGCGCGCCATCGTCGCCAGGGACGGCCCGCGCGACGGCAAGGTCGGCATCGTGATCGGCGGCGGCTCCGGGCACGAGCCCGCCTTTGCCGGCTATGTCGGGCGCGGTCTGGCGGATGCGGCGGCGGTGGGCAACGTCTTTGCCTCGCCCTCGCCCGAGCACATCATGGATGCCGCGCGTGCCGTCGATGGCGGCGCAGGGGTGATGTTTCTCTACGGCAACTACACCGGCGACGTGATGAATTTCGACATGGCCGCCGAGGAATGCGAGGCCATGGGCGTGCCGGCGGAGTCCTTCGCCGTCACCGATGACGTGGCCTCGGCCCCCAAGGGGCGCGAGGGCGAACGGCGCGGCATCGCGGGCGATTTCTTCGTCTTCAAGATCGCGGGCGCCGCCGCCGAGCAGGGCCGCGACCTCGCAGGCGTGCTCGCCGCCGCGACCAAGGCCAACGCCAACTGCCGCTCGATGGGCGTGGCGCTCAGCGCCTGCTCGCTGCCGCAGACCGGCAAGCCGAATTTCGAGCTCGGCCATGACGAGATGGAAATCGGCATGGGCATCCACGGCGAGCCGGGGATGCGCCGCGGCCCGCTCGAGACCGCCGACGAGGTCGCCGAGGAACTGATGGAGGCGATCCTCGCCGACATGGAGCTCGGCCAAGGCGACGAGGTCGCGGTGCTGGTCAACGGGCTGGGCGCCACCGGGCCGCTGGAGCTCTACCTGCTGCACCGCCGCGCCGCCAAGATCCTCGACGCGCACGGCATCCGCATCCATTTCTCATGGGTCGGGGAATACTGCACCTCGCTCGAGATGGCAGGCGCCTCGATCACCCTGCTGAAGCTCGACGACGACCTCAAGGCCCTGCTCGACACCCCCTGCCGCACCCCGGCGCTCACCGTGACGGGCGATCTTGCTCCGGCGGGCAGCCTGACCCGGCGCGACCATGCCAGCGCCGGAACCGGCGCGGCGGTCGATCACGACACGCTGGCCAAGGACGGCCCGATCACGCCCGCGCGCTTCCGCGCCATGATGCTGGCGATGGGCGCGGCGATCCACGACAACCGCGACTGGCTCTCCGAGCTCGACGGCGTCATCGGCGACGGCGACCACGGCGTGACCATGGATATCGGCTGGTCGGCGGTGCGCAAGGCACTGGCCGAGGAGCGCGACGAGACCGTCACCGAGATCTCCGAGCGCATGGCCAAGGCGTTTCTCGACGCGGTCGGCGCGTCCTCCGGGCCGCTCTACGCCTCGGCCTTCCGCAAGGCGGGCGCGATGGTCTCGGACCGGCTCAACCTCGACGCCGCCGCCACCGTGGCGTGGATCGAGGGCATCTGCACCGGCATCCAGTCGCGCGGAGGCGCGCAGGTCGGCGACAAGACGATGATCGACGCCTGGGTGCCGGCGGTGGCCAAGGCCAAGGAGGCGCTGCACGCCGGCGGCGACGTCATCGCCTGCCTCGAGGCGGCAAGCGCGGGCGCGAAATCGGGCCGCGACTACACCGCCGAGATCGAGAGCCGACGGGGCCGCTCGGCCAAGCTCGGGGCCCGCTCGATAGGGCACATGGACCCCGGCGCCGCCTCGGCGCATGTGATGCTCGTCGCGATGACCGACGCGGCGCGCGGCTGAGCCCCCTGCCCCGGCGCGCACCCCGTGCCGGGCGCAACACGTCACGAAAGGATACGCCATGACACGACCCGCCGCAGCGGTCTCGAACGTCTCGCTCGAGAGGCGCGCCTGGAACATCCGCCACAAAGCGCTCCGGATGGGCGAGGTGCAGGGGCAGGGCTATATCGGGCAGGCGCTCGGGGTGGCCGACGTGCTCGCCACCTCGTATTTCCATGCCATGGACTGGCGCGCCGACGATCCCGAATGGGAAGGGCGCGACCGCTTCTATCTCTCGATCGGACACTACGCCATCGCGCTCTATGCTGCCCTCATGGAGGCCGGCATCCTGCCCGAGGAAGAGCTTGCCACCTACGGCATGGATGACAGCCGCATGCCGATGTCGGGCATGGCCTCCTACACGCCCGGCATGGAGATCACCGGCGGCTCGCTGGGCCACGGGCTCGGCATCGCCGTGGGCGCGGCGCTCGGGCTGAAGCGCAAGCACTCCGACCGGGTGGTCTACAACCTGATGTCCGACGGCGAGCTTGGCGAGGGCTCCACCTGGGAGGCGGTGATGTCTGCCGTGCAGTGGAAGCTCGACAACCTGATCTGCATCGTCGATTTCAACAACCAGCAGGCCGACGGCCCGTCGCGCGACGCGCTGGCACAGGGGCCCGAGGCCCCCAAGTGGGAGGCCTTCGGCTGGCACGCGCAGGAGGTCGACGGCAACGACCTTTCGGCGCTGGTCACCGCCTTCGACACCGCCCGCGCCCTGCCCGAGCCGAAGCCGCGGGTGATCATCTGCCACACCAGGATGTGCAAGGGCGTCGATTTCCTCGAAGCCCGCGAGCAGAACCATTTCGTCCGGGTCGAGCCCGATGAATGGGCCCGCGCGCTCGAACGACTGGAAGAGGGGAAACCGCAATGACCCACGCCTCGAAAGCCCGCAAGTACGAGCCCCGCAAGGTGCCCGAGGGCAAGCCCGTCGCGACCTCGGCGATGATCGCCTCGCTCGCCGCCGAGGGCTACGACACCGTTCCCGCCCCCTTCGGCCACGCGCTGGTCGAGGCGGCGCAGGACGACCCGCGCCTCGTCGGCCTGTCGGCGGACCTGTCGAAATACACCGACCTGCACGTCTTTGCCAACGCCATGCCCGAGCGTTTCTACCAGATGGGCATGGCCGAGCAGCTGCTGTTCTCCGCCGCCGCCGGGCTGGCCCGCGAGGGGTTCATCCCCTTCGCCACCACCTATGCCGTCTTCGCCGCGCGCCGGGCCTATGACTTCATCGCCATGGCGATCGCCGAGGAAAACCTGCCGGTCAAGATCGCCTGCGCCCTGCCCGGCCTCACCACCGGCTATGGCCCCAGCCATCAGGCCACCGAGGATCTGGCGATCTTCCGGGGGCTGCCCGACATGGTGCTGATCGACCCCTGCGATGCCTGCGACGTGGCCGGCATGGTGCCGGCGATGATCGCGCATCCGGGGCCGGTCTATGCCCGGCTGCTGCGCGGCAAGGTGCCGAGCGTGCTGACCCGCCACAAGCCCGACTACCGGTTCGAGCTGGGCCGCGCCCAGATGATCCGCGAAGGGCGCGACGTGCTGGTGATCTCGTCGGGCATCATGACCATGCGCGCCCTCGACGCCGCCGACATCCTTGCCAAGGACGGCATCGATGTCGCGGTCCTGCACACTCCCACGATCAAGCCGCTCGACACCGAAACCATCCTCGCCGAGGCCGGGCGCGGCGGGCGTCTGCTGGTCACCGCCGAGAACCACAGCGTCAATGGCGGACTTGGCGAGGCGGTGGCCGCGACGCTGCTGCAGGCGGGCGTCACCCCGGCCTTCCGCATGATCGGCCTTCCCGACGCCTTCCTCGAGGCCGGCGCCCTGCCGAGCCTGCACGACATGTACGGGCTGTCGGTCGAGTGCGTGGCCGAGCGCATCCGCGGCTGGCTCTGAGCCCGCCGCGCGACCTGCGCCCGCCTGCGCAGGTCGCATCACCCGGGGCGCGCCATCGCTGAGCGAAGCGCCCCCCGGACCCTCGCGGACCGGCGCACGCGACCGCCTCGACGGCCACGGCCCGTGGTCGTCGGCAGGCCCCCCGGTATGCGCGCCGGCAGGGTTCGGCGCCGATCCGCCGCACGCCTCTTTCCGCGCGCCCCCTTGCGCAACCTTCTGATCGGAAAGACGTTGTGTCAGACGGGCAGGCGGAACACACATGACAGAACTCCTCGACTTCATCGCGCGTCACGACGCGCTCATCTCGCTGGCCATGATCGTGGCGCTGTTCGCGCTCTTCATGCTCGAGCTCTACCCGCCCGAAGTGCCCGCCGCCGGCCTTGCGGCCGTGTTCGTGGCGATGGGCTATGTCGGCTCGGACGAACTGCTGTCGGTGTTCTCCAACCCCGCGCCGCTGACCATCGGCGCGATGTTCGTGCTCTCGGGCGCGCTGGTCCGGACCGGCGTGCTCGAGGCGGTCTCCAGCATGGTGATCGCGCAGGCCCGCGAGCGCCCGGGGCTGGCGCTGTCGGTGATCTTCGGCGTCACGCTGCTGGCCTCGGGCTTCGTCAACAACACGCCGGTGGTTCTGGTGCTGATCCCGGTGGTCATCCGGCTGGCCTCGGCGCTCGGCAAGGCCGCGACGCGGCTGCTGATCCCGCTGAGCTACGTCGCCATCCTCGGCGGCACCTGCACGCTGATCGGCACCTCGACCAACCTGCTGGTCGACGGCGTGGCCCGCAGCCAGGGGCTCGAGCCGTTCCGCATCTTCGAGATCACCCCGGTGGGCCTGCTGGTGGCGCTGGCGGGGGGCGTGACGCTGGTGATCCTCGGGCGCTGGCTGCTGCCCGACCGCGAGGCCAGCAACCCCGACCAGATGCTGGGCGAGACCACCTTCCTGTCGGAAGCGGTGCTGGCCGATGACACCCACGCCGGCAAGCTGCTGGCCGACGTGGCGCCGTTCAACCGCGGCAGCATCAGGGTCAGCGGCCTGCGCCGCAAGGGCCGCGCCCTGCCCGGCCCGCTGACCGAGCAGGTGCTCGAGGCCGGCGACACCCTGATCTTCCGCGCCCCCACCTCCGAGCTGCTCACCCTGCACGACGACCCGGCGCTGAAGATCGGCCTGCGCCGCGGCGAGCAGCCCGATGTCGAGATGGTCACCGTCGAGGTCATCGTCTCGCCCCGCAAGCCCAGCCTCGGCCGCACCCTGCGCAGCATGTCGCTGGGCCGCCGCTTCGGCGTGCGGGTGCTGGGCGCCCACCGGCACGAGCACATCCCCGGCCCCGATCTCGGCAGCGTGCGGCTGCGCCCGGCCGACAAGCTGCTGCTCGAAGGCCCGGCCAACGCCTTCGAAAGCCTTGAGGACGAGGCCCAGCTCGTCTCGGTCAGCCGCCCCACCGGCCGCGCCTTCCGCCGCGGCCGCGCGCCGCTGGTGCTGGCGGCGCTGGCGGCGGTGGTCGGGCTTGCGGCGATCGGCGGGTTCGACATTGCGACGCTGTCGATCCTCGCCGTGGCGGCCATCCTCGTGCTGCGCTGCATCGACGCCGACGAGGCGTGGGGCGCGGTCGACGGCTCGATCCTCGTGCTGATCTTCGCCATGCTGGTGGTCGGGCTGGGGCTGCAGAACACCGGCGCGGTCGACCTGCTGGTCGGCTGGCTGTCGCCCCCCATCGCCGGGCTGCCGCCCTATTTTGCGCTGCTGGCGATCTACATGCTGGCCTCGGCCCTGACCGAGACCGTCACCAACAACGCCGTCGCCGTGGTCTTCACCCCGATCGCCATCGGGCTGGCCGAAAGCACCGGGCTCGACCCGCGCGCCCTGACCATGGCGGTGATGTTCGGCGCCTCGGCAAGCTTTGCCACGCCCATCGGCTACCAGACCAACACGCTGGTCTACGGCGCCGGCAACTACCGGTTCGCGGATTTCCTCAAGATCGGGCTGGCGATGAACATCGTGGCCGCGGTCACCGCCTGCGGCGGCATCCTGTGGCTCTACGGCTAGGGCTCAGCGCGCCACCTCCTGCCGGTCGAAATACGCGAGGAACCGCGCCGTGCCGTTGACGATATCGGTCTGGATCTGCCGCTCCGCCGCCGCCCCGTCGCCGGCCTCCAGCGCGTCGAGGATTGCGTCATGCACCTCGGCGCCGAAATAGCGCTGCCCCTCGGGCGCGAAGAACACCGTCAGCATCGGGCCCATGGCGACCCAGAGCTGCTCGATATGGCTGATCAGCAGCGCCATCCCCGAGAGCCGGCAGACCCCGGCATGGAACTGCCGGTTCAGGCGCGCCGCGGTCTCGGCCTGTTCGGGCGCCTCCGAGGCGGCATAGGCGCGCTGGATCTCGCGCAGCGGCTGCAGCGCCTCTGGCGTGCAGCGCGTGGCGGCAACCCGGGCCGCCAGTCCCTCGAGCTCGATCCGCATGGCGCGCACCTCGAGATAGCGCTCGCGGTCCATCTCGGGCACGAACAGGAACCGCCCCGAGCGCAGTTCGAGCCCGCCCTCGCTGGCCAGCCGCATCGCCGCCTCGCGCGCCGGGGTGATCGAGGTGCCGAAATGGTTGGCCAGATCCTGCAGCACGAGCCGCTGTCCGGGCGCGAACTCGCCCTCGATCAGCCCCCGCCGCATCGCCTCGTAGGCGCGCGCCGAGAGGCTCCCCGAGGCGATGGGCCCGAGGTTGCCGGTGCGCGACAGGCCGGGCGTGGCAGGGTCTGGCATGGCGCTCCCTCTCACGCCCGCTGCGGCGCGGCAGTGCCGGTGTCGGTGCCGGTGTCCGCGCCGAGGATCCGGTAAAGCCCGTCCTGCGACAGGCCCTCGTCCAGCGCCGCCAGCAGCTCCGCAAGATCATCCTTGCCGAAGGGCAGAGGCGGGCGGATCTTCAGCGCCTGCCCCTGCGCGCCACAGCTGCCCAGCAGCACGCCGCGCCGGCGCATGTCGTTGAGCAGCCAGCTGATCCCCTGCCCGGCGGTCCCGGGCGCGCCGCGCAGCTCGAGCGCCGCGTAGAGCCCGGTGCCGCGCACCTCCGCGACGACCTCGGGATGGCGCCGCGCCAGCGTGGCGAGCCCGTCCTGCAACGCCCGGCCGACGCTGGCGGCGTTGTCCTGCAGCCCCTCGTCGCGGATCACGTCGAGCACCGCGAGCCCCACCGCCGCCGACACCGGGTTGCCGCCGAAGGTGTTGAAATAGCGGGTCTTGGCGCCGAACTCGGCCAGCAGGTCGGGCCGGATCACCATCGCGGCCAGCGGGTGCCCCGCCCCCAGCGGCTTGCCCAGCGTGACGATGTCGGGCACCACGCCGTGGCGCTCATAGGCCCACATGTGCGAGCCCACCCGCGCCAGCCCCGCCTGCACCTCGTCGGCGATGAACAGGCCACCGGCCTCGCGGATCGCGGCGACCGCGCCCGCGATGCAGCCCGGCGGATCAAGATAGACCCCGTCGCTGGCAAACACCGTGTCGAACAAGAGCGCCGCCGGGCGCATCCCTGCCGCCTGCAGCGAGGCGATGGCGGTGCGGACCTCGGCGGCGAAGCTGGCGCCGCCATCCACGCCCGAGGGCGGGGCGACGGTGCGCACATGCGCGCCGAGCGGGTTGGCCGCGCCCAGCGAGGGCGACAGCTCGGCCAGATCGGCGGTCACCCCGTGATAGGCGTTCGAGGTCACGATGATGCCGGTGCCACCGGTGACCGCGCGCACCACCCGCAGCGCCAGATCGTTGGCCTCGCTGCCGGTGCAGGTGAACATGACCTGCGACAGCGCCGGATCGAACAGCGCCGTCAGCCGCTCGCCATACTCGACGATCCGGGGGTGGATGTAGCGCGTGTGGGTGTTGAGCTCGGCCGCCTGCGCGGCCAGCGCCTCGACCACGCGCGGGTGGCAATGCCCGACCGAGGGCACGTTGTTGTAGGCATCGAGATAGGCCCGCCCCTCGGCATCGTAGAGCCGCACCCCCTGCCCGCGCACCGGGTGCAGCGGGGCGTCGTAGAAGTGCCGGTAGGCCGGCCCGAGGGTGCGGCTGCGGCGCGCCATCAGCGCGGCGTGGGAGGATTGGTCAGTCATGGCAAAGCGTGTCCAGATGGGATCTGTTGAAGGCAAAGGGCGCCCGGCCCGGGCCGCCCTCGGGCGGCAGCAGGTGATCGGCCAGCGCCCGGCCGGAGGCGAAATGGCGCAGCAGGTAGGCGCGGTTGGCGGGGAACAGCGCGCTGCGCCAGAGCGGGATCACCATGCGCAGCAGCATCCGCGCCAGCATCGCGTCGGGCAGCGCGGCAAGCTCGTCATCGCCAAGCGCGATGACCTCCTCGTACCCTGCCACCATGCGGGCCAGCTGCGGCGCGAGCGGGCGGTCGGGCAGAATGAAATAGGTGGCGGCGATGGCGATGTCGTTGATCCGCGGCGCGATCACCATGTCGCCGAAATCGAAGATGCCGCTCAGCGCCAGAGGATCGTCGTCGCGCACCAGCATGTTGCTCTGGCTGAGGTCGTTGTGGATCAGCTGCGCCGGCAGCGCCGCCAGCGCCGGCAACCGCTGCTCGACATGGTCCATGCCGGCGAGGATGCGGCGGCGCAGGGCGCGCTCCTCGACCATCTCCGCCGCCTCGCGCAGGCGCGGCGCGTTCATCTGGTCCCAGAGCAGCACCCGGTTGGCGGCGGGGCAGTCGAGGTCCCGCAGCGCGCCGTGCAGCGTGGCGATGCCGCGCCCGATCATGCGCTGCTGCGCGGCGCTGCCATCGGGCCGCGGCGGCCGCCCCGGCATCAGGTCGATCAGCACCGCGTGGAACCGTGCCCCCTCGCCGTCGGTGACCACCGTTTCGAGGGCGCCGTCGCGGGTCTTGTAGATCTTCGGGGTGAGCCCGAGGCCCCGCCCCTCGAGATGCACCATCACCTGATGCTGGAACTGGCGGACCCGGTCGCTGTCGTCCGGGCTGAAGACCTTCAGCACCAGCCGTCGCCCGTCTTGCAGCGCCACGCCGGTGTTGCAATCCCGTTCGCCGCCAAGGTCGGTGAGCCTGCCCGACAGGCCCCAGCCCGCGCGCAACGCCTGTGCCAGCCGCGCGTCATCGAGGGCCGGGCGTGGCGCGAGGAACCCGCCCGCCGCCTCTGACAGCAAGGGATCGCTGAAGGCGGGCCAGCCGGATTGCGCCTCGGCATCGCAAGGCGCCTGTGAGCTGGCAATGGGTGCGCTGCGTGTCATGGCCTTCCCCGGGTTCGGATGCGGCTACTTATATTTTATAAATTAGAAATGGCAACCGCCCGGCCAACCCGCCGCCCGCGGCAGCCCGACGGCCAGCCCTGATTGGGGC
>Ga0114904_1000127_pt1 | contig 44621 bp, 47 predicted proteins | sample MalvirDeepMed_s6_FD_83498 | JGI IMG/M metagenome (GOLD analysis project Ga0114904, IMG submission 83498) | Marine viral communities from the Global Malaspina Expedition - Malaspina viral metaG DeepMed_s6 | ecosystem: Environmental > Aquatic > Marine > Oceanic | place: Mediterranean Sea... | reverse complement strand
CTCTCGGCACCGGGCGACGCCGCCTCGGTCACCCTGCTCACCGGCCCCAACATGGCCGGTAAGTCGACCTACCTGCGGCAGAACGCGCTGATCGCGCTGCTGGCACAGATCGGCTCCTACGTGCCGGCGCGCTCGGCCCATCTCGGGCTGGTCAGCCAGATCTTCAGCCGCGTCGGCGCCTCCGACGATCTTGCCCGCGGCCGCTCCACCTTCATGGTCGAGATGGTCGAGACCGCCGCCATCCTCAACCAGGCCGACGACCGCGCGCTGGTCATCCTCGACGAGATCGGCCGCGGCACCGCCACCTATGACGGCCTCTCCATCGCCTGGGCCACGCTCGAACACCTGCACGGGGTCAACCGGGTGCGCGGACTCTTCGCCACGCACTATCACGAGCTCACCGTGCTCGCCGGCAAGCTCGAGGGGGTGCGCAACGCCACCGTCGCGGTCAAGGAATGGGACGGCGAGGTGATCTTCCTGCACGAGGTGCGCGAGGGCGCCGCCGACCGCTCCTACGGCGTGCAGGTGGCGCAGCTCGCGGGCCTGCCCCGCGCCGTCACCGACCGCGCCCGCACCATCCTCGATGCGCTGGAACAGGGCGAACGCGAGCGCGCTGCCCCCAAGGCGCTGATCGACGACCTGCCGCTGTTCTCCGCCGCCGCCGAGGCCGCCCCGCAGCCCGCGCGCCCGACCGGCCCCTCGCCGCTGGAAGAGAAACTCGGCGCCCTCACCCCCGACGACCTGTCCCCGCGCGAGGCGCTTCAGGCACTCTACGACCTGAAAGCCACCCTCGAGACATGAAAAAAGCGGCCCCGACGGGACCGCTTCACGCACGACATCTCTCAAAGACCCCCGGCTTTCTTCTGGCCGAAAATATCCCGGGGGGAGTCCGCCGCAGGTGGACGGGGGGCAGCGCCCCCCTCCCGCGCCGGGAACGAAGAGATCAGCTCGCCGGCATCGAGCTCACGCCGACCTGCGCGGGGCGCAGCAGCCGGTCGTAGAGGTAGAAGCCCTCGGCGGAAACCTGGATGATCTCGCCCGCCTTGGTGCCCGGCACCGGTGCCTCGAACATCGCCTCGTGCTGCTGCGGGTCGAACTTGTCGCCCACCTGCGGCGAGATCGTCGACATGCCGTGCTTCGAGAAGGTGTTGGTCAGCTCGCGCAGGGTCAGCTCGATGCCTTCGATCAGCGCATCAGCAGCGTTCTCCTCGCGGGCGACGCCAAGCGCGCGGTGCAGGTTGTCATAGACCGGCAGAAGATCGCGGGCGAGACGCGAGCCGCCATATTGCTGCGCTTCGCGGCGGTCCTTGTCGGCACGCTTGCGCGCGTTCTCGGCATCCGCCAGCGCCCGCATGAACCGGTCCTTGAACTCGTCGCGCTCGGCGCGCAGCGCATCGATCTCCGCTGCCTCGGTGTCGATCTCCTCGGCCTCGTCCGCATAGGCCTCGGCCTCGGCGGCTTCGATGTCATCGAGAAACTCGTCGTTCTTCGGGTCTGCCATTCTTCACCTCTAGCTCCGCTCGGCAATCAGCTTGCCGACCAGCTGTGCCGTGTAATCCACGATCGGGACGATCCGGCCGTAGTTGAGGCGCGTCGGGCCGATCACGCCCACCGCGCCGATGATCTTACGATCCGCGTTCATATAGGGAGACACCACCAGAGAGGAACCCGAAAGTGAGAAAAGTTTGTTCTCGGAACCGATAAAAATGCGCACCCCGTCGCCTGTTTCGGCCAGTTCCAGAAATTCGGCGATGTCCCGCTTGCGCTCGAGATCGTCGAACAGGCTGCGGATGCGGTCGAGCTCCTCGGTCTCGGCCTCGGTGCCCAGCAGATTCGCCCGCCCGCGTACGATCAGACGCGCGGAATTGTCGGCATCGCTCTCCCACGTGGCGATGCCGGCCTCGATCAGGTCGGCGGCCAGCGTGTCGATCTCCTGCCGCCGGTGCTTGATCTGCTCGGCCATCACGCCGCGCAGCTCCGAGAGCGTCTTGCCCTCGATCAGCGCGTTGAGGAAATTCGCCGCCTCCCGCATCGAGCTTGGCGTCTGGCCCGGCGGCGGCCGGAACAGCCGGTTCTCGACATGGCCGTCGGCGAAGACCAGCACCACCAGCGCCCGGTCATGGCCGAGGCTGACGAACTCGATATGCTTGATCGGCGCCTCGTGCTTGGGCGTCAGCACCAGCGAGGCGCCATGGGTCACCCCTGACAGCGCCGAGCCGACCCGGTCGAGGATGCCGCCCACGTCGTCGCCGCCCGGCCCGAGCGTCGCGTCGAGCTTTTCGCGGTCCGACAGATCGAGGTCGCGCACCTCGAGCAGGCCGTCGACGAACATGCGAAGGCCAAGCTGCGTCGGGATCCGTCCGGCGCTCACATGCGGGCTGTCGAGCAGCCCGAGATACTCGAGATCCTGCATCACGTTGCGGATCGTCGCCGCCGAGACCTTCTCGCTCAGCGACCGCGTCAACGTGCGCGAGCCCACCGGTTCGCCGAATTCGAGGTAGCTCTCGACGACCTTGCGGAACACCTCGCGCGAGCGATCGTTCATTTCATCGAAGAGCCTGTTGCCCTCTTTCATCCGTGCCTCTCCGCGTCCTTGGGCCATTAAAAGCCCCCCCTCCGCGCCGTCAATCGGGGTTGCGGGGATAGCAGGGCACCAGTATCCCGGGCGCAACCGAGAAAGGGACTTTCATGAGACCGTCAGGACGAGATTTAAGCGAAATGCGCCCCGTTTCAATCGAGACGGGCGTCACGAAACATGCCGAAGGCTCGTGCCTGATCAAGATGGGCGACACGCATGTGATCTGCACCGCCTCGCTCGAGCCACGCGTCCCGCCCTTCATCAAGGGCTCCGGCCTCGGCTGGGTGACCGCCGAATACGGGATGCTGCCGCGCTCCACCGGATCACGGATGCGCCGCGAGGCCACCACCGGAAAGCAGGGCGGTCGCACCGTCGAGATCCAGCGCCTGATCGGCCGCAGTCTGCGCGCCGGTGTCGACCGGGTCGCCCTCGGCGAGCGTCAGATCAGCATCGACTGCGACGTGATCCAGGCCGATGGCGGCACCCGCTGCGCCGCGATCACCGGTGGCTGGGTCGCCCTGCGCCTTGCGGTCAACAAGCTGATGAAGGCCGGCGACGTAATCACCGACCCGCTGGTCTCGCCGGTCGCGGCGGTGAGCTGCGGCATCTATGCCGGCCAGCCGGTGCTCGATCTCGACTATCCCGAGGACAGCGAAGCCGGCGTCGACGGCAACTTCATCCTGCGCGGCGACGGCCAGATCATCGAGGTGCAGATGTCGGCCGAGGGCGCGACCTTCTCGCGCGACCAGATGGGCACGCTGCTCGACCTCGCGGAAACCGGCGTGGCGCAGCTCGTCGAGGCACAGAAGGCAGCAACGGCATGACCCGCAAGTTCGAGGGCAAGAAGCTTCTCGTCGCGACCCACAACCGTGGCAAGCTCGAGGAAATCGGTGACCTCCTCAAGCCCTACGGGGTCGAGGTGGTGGGCGCCGCCGAGATGGAGCTGCCGGAGCCGGAAGAGACCGGCACCACCTTCGTCGAGAACGCCCGCATCAAGGCCCACGCCGCGGCCAAGGCCACCGGCCTGCCGGCGCTTTCGGATGACAGCGGCATCGCCATCGACGCGCTCGACGGAGCGCCCGGCGTCTATACCGCCGACTGGGCCGAGACCGGCAATGGCCGCGACTTCGTCATGGCGATGACCCGCGCGCATGACGAGCTGACCGCCTCTGGCAAGCCCGAGCCCTGGACCGCGCGCTTCTGCTGTACGCTGGTGCTGGCCTGGCCCGACGGCCATGACGAGGTTTTCCCCGGCGTGATGGAAGGCCGCGTGGTCTGGCCGATGCGCGGCGATCAGGGACACGGCTACGATCCCGTGTTCGAGCCGCAGGGCTACGACATCACCTTCGGCGAGATGGATCGCTGGGAGAAGAACAAAATCAGCCACCGCGCCGATGCCTTCGCCAAGTTCGTGACGGGCTGTTTTGGCTGAGACCTGGCGAGACGGAGGCTTCGGCCTCTACGTGCACTGGCCGTTCTGCGAGGCCAAGTGCCCCTATTGCGACTTCAACAGCCATGTCGTGTCGCACGTGGATCAGGCCCGCTGGGCCGCGGCACTGGTCAGCGAGCTCGCCCGCTACGGTCGCCAGACCGAGGGGCGGGTTCTGCGCTCGATCTATTTCGGCGGCGGCACCCCCTCGCTGATGGCCCCCGAGACCGTGCGCGCGGTGCTCGACGCCTCGCGCGATCACTGGGCCTGGGCCAATGACATCGAGATCACCCTCGAGGCCAATCCCCGCTCGGTCGAGATCAACAAGTTCGAAGGCTTCGCCATGGCCGGCGTCAACCGCGTGTCGCTCGGAGTACAGGCGTTGCGACCCGACGACCTTCGTCGCCTTGGCCGGCTGCACGATGTCGACGATGCGGTCCGGGCGCTCGAGATTGCCAAATCAACCTTCAACAGGGTCAATTTCGACCTGATCTATGGCCGGCAGGGTCAGAGCCTTACCGACTGGGAGGTCGAACTGCGCGAGGCGCTCGACCTCGCCGCCGATCACCTCTCGCTCTACCAGCTGACGATCGAGGAAGGCACCGCCTTCTGGGATCGCGCGCAGGCAGGGAAACTGCGCGACCTGCCGAGCGAGGATCTTGGCGCCGACCTCTACCTCGCCACGCAGGAGATCTGCGAAGCTGCCGGCAAACCGGCCTATGAAGTCTCAAACCACGCCGGCGACGGCGACGAGTCGCGACACAATCTCGTCTACTGGCGCGGCGGCGACTACGTCGGCATCGGCCCCGGTGCGCATGGACGGGTGACGGTCGACGGCCAGCGCTCGGCCACAGTGGCGCGCCGTGCGCCCGGCGATTGGATCAAGGCCGCAGAGGCCGGCTCAGCCGACCTTGAGATCGAGGCTCTGACACAGCAAGATGTATGGTCGGAATACCTGATGATGGGGTTGCGTCTTAGCGAGGGTCTAGACTTTGAACGTGCGCGCATGATCGATCCGGCGCGCACCGAAGCGCTGGCGCTCGATCCGCTCGTGGAGCTTGGCCTGATCTGGCGCGATGAGGCACGCTTCGGCGCCACGCAACAGGGCCGCCTGCTTCTCAACACGCTGACCGCCGAGCTTCTCTGACCAGAGTTTTCCCTTTGTCAGAGACGAAAAAAGCCCCCGGCGCCTTTCGGCCTGGGGCTTTTCTTTTGTCGCCCGCGGTCTCTCAGCGCGATGCGCTGAGGACCATGCAGAGCGTATCGAGCTCTTCTAGGCTTTCGTAAGAGATCGTGAGCTTGCCGCCCTCGGTGCCTGGTTTGTGAGCCACCGACACCTTCATGCCAAGCGCCGCCGAGAGATCGCCCTCGAGCGCGCGCGTGTCGGCATCCTTCTCAACCTCTTTCGGTGCAGCGGTCGACACCTTGGGCCGCTTCGGCTCTGATGCAGTGCGCACCAGAGCCTCCGCCTGCCGGACCGACAGTTTCTTGGCGATGATCTCGCGCGCGATGGCGTCGGGGTTTTCCGCCGTCACCAGCGTGCGCGCATGACCGGCACTAAGATCGCCATTGCGCACGTAATCCTGAACGCTGTCCGGCAGGTTCAGCAGCCGCAGAAGGTTCGCGATGTGGCTGCGGCTCTTGCCGAGCGCCTCGGCGATTTTCTCCTGCGTATGGCCGAACCGGAACATCAGCGCCTTGTAGCCCGCCGCCTCTTCGATCGCGTTCAGATCGGCGCGCTGGATGTTCTCGATGATGGCGATCTCGAGCGTTTCCTGATCGTCGAGCTCGCGCACGAGGACCGGAACTTCGTGCTGCTTCGCCATCTGCGCCGCACGCCAGCGGCGTTCGCCGGCGACGATCTCGAACTGGCCTTCCGCCCCCGGCGCCGGACGCACGATGATCGGCTGGATGATGCCCTTCGTCTTGATCGACTCAGACAGCTCCTGCAGCTGTTCGGGCGTGAAGGTGCGGCGGGGCTGATCCTTGTTCGGGACAAGGCTTTCAATTGGGACCATGCGGTCCGGGGTCTTCGGCGTCATGCTTTCCTGCTCGCGGGCAGGTGCAATATCGACATCCGACATCAGCGCGGACAACCCGCGCCCCAGACCCCGGCGTGCTTCCTTTTTCTCTGCCATCTCTGCTCTTTCTTGTTTTCTGGTCTCAGGCGGCGAGCCGCGCATCCTTGCGCAGCAACTCGTCGGCAAGCTCGCGATAGGCGGCGGCGCCCTTTGACTGGCTGTCGTAACTCAGCACCGACATGGCGTAGGACGGCGCTTCGCTGACACGAACGTTCCGCGGGATCACGGTCGAAAACACCAGATCTCCGAGGTTGTCGCGGGCATCGTCCTCGACCTGGCGCGACAGGTTGTTGCGGGCGTCGTACATTGTGAGAAGCACGCCCTCGATCCGCAGGTCCGGGTTGGCGCTCTGCCGGATCTCGCGCACGGTCAGCATGAGCTGCGACAGGCCTTCCAGCGCAAAGAACTCGCTTTGTAGCGGCACCAGAACCGAATGCGCGGCAACCATGGCGTTGACCGTGAGAAGGTTGAGCGAAGGGGGGCAGTCGATCAGCACGTAGTCAAAGCCGAACTGGTCGATATCGGTCTGCCGAAGGGCATCGCGCAGCAGGAAGCTGCGCTTCTCGTTCGAGACGAGCTCGATATCTGCGGAACTGAGATCGACGGTCGCCGGGATCAGGTGAAGATTTTCCTGATCCGTCGACAAGATCGCGTCTTCGAGCGCCACGTCGTCGAGCAGCAGTTCATAGGTCGTGTATTGGCGATCGTCTGGCTCGATGCCAAGACCGGTGGACGAGTTTCCCTGCGGATCCAGGTCGACCACCAGGATCCGAAGCCCCTTCTCGGCCAGCGCCGCGCCGAGATTGATCGTCGTCGTGGTCTTTCCGACGCCGCCTTTCTGGTTTGCGATGGCGATGATCTTGGGGGCACGGGGCCGCGACGGATCAGACATGTGTCAGCTCTCCGATGGTCAGGACGACTGCATTTGGATCTGTGATGCTTGTACGCTGTGCGAGATCGAACTTCCACGATTCCCGCGCGGCGGCGACTTCTTTTTCCCAGTTTGCGCCCTTCAGGAACACCCCCTGCCCCGTCGGAGCCAAATGACGTTCGGCAAACGACAGCAGCGTGGGAAGGTCCGCCAAGGCGCGGGCGCTCAGGATATCGGCCTGCAAAGGTTCAAGCTGCTCGATTCGCGCCACTTTCACATCTGCGCTGACGCCCGTCTCGCGCAGAACGGAGCGCAGAAAAACCGACTTGCGCTGATCTGACTCGACCAGCGCAACCTTCAGCTCGGGTGCAAGTTCGTGGGCAAGGATCGCGACCACGAGGCCGGGGAAGCCGCCCCCTGCCCCGAGATCCGCCCAAAGCCCGGTATCCTGCTGTCGCAGGTCAAAGACCTGGGCGGAATCGATGATGTGCCGGTTCCATCCATCGGGCAGCGTGCTCTTGGCGACAAGATTGATCTTGGGCGACCACTTCTCGAGCATCGATGCAAAATGCTGGAGCCGCTCTTGTGTTTCACGTGAAACATCGAGCTTTGGCAGCCGGTCGTCAAGAACGCTCATGCGGACTTCGCCTGGGCGTGGCGACGGAGGCGAAGCAGCAGAAGCGACAGCGCCGCCGGCGTCATCCCGTCCACCTTCGCCGCCTGTGCGAGGTTTTCCGGACGCGCGAGCGACAACTTGTGCTTCAATTCGTTCGAAAGCCCTTCGACCATCGCGAATGCAAAATCGCGCGGGATCGTCATCGCCTCATCCCGGCGCAGGGCATCCACATCCTTTTGCTGACGCGCAATGTAGTTTGCGTACAAGGCGTCGCGCTCAAGCTGTTCAGCGATCTCGGGCTCCACCTTTTCGAAAGCGGGCTCGCCGGCTGTCAGCGTTTTCATCGAAACATCGGGAAATGCGAGGAGCTGAAACCCGTTGCGCTTCTGACCGTCTGGAGAGACCTGAATCCCCATAGCGCCGAGATCTTTCGGCGCAAACTGGCGGGATTCCAGCAGCTCACGACCGGAGGACAGTTTTTCAAGCTTCGCATTGAACGCAGCGCGGCGCTCTTCCGAGATGCAGCCCAGTTCGATCGCGCGAGGCGTCAGGCGCTGGTCCGCGTTATCCGCTCGTAGAGACAGCCGGAACTCGGCCCGCGAGGTGAACATGCGGTAGGGCTCGCTCACACCGCGCGAGGTCAGATCGTCGATCATCACGCCGATATAGGACTCCGAGCGGCCAAAATGGACGCTCCCCTGCCCCAACGCCTCCATCGCGGCATTCAGACCAGCCACCAGACCTTGCGCCGCGGCTTCTTCGTAACCTGTGGTACCGTTGATCTGCCCGGCCAGGAACAGCCCCCCGACATTGCGAACCGCGAGCCGCAGGTCGAGCGAGCGTGGATCAACGAAATCGTACTCGATCGCATAGCCCGGCTGCAGAATCTCGGCCCGCTCGAGACCGAAGATCGAGCGCACGTAATCGAGCTGAACCTCTTCCGGAAGAGAGGTCGAGATACCATTTGGATAGATCGTGTGATCGTCCAGCCCCTCGGGCTCGAGAAAGATCTGGTGCGAGGTTTTGTCGGCGAAGCGCACGACTTTATCCTCGATCGACGGGCAATAGCGCGGCCCGACACCTTCGATATGCCCGCCATACATGGCCGAGCGATCAAGGTTGTCGCGAATGATTTCGTGGGTGCGCTCGTTCGTGTGGGTGATGCCACAGCTGATCTGCCGCGCGGCAGGCGCCTTGGACAGGAACGAGAACAGCACCGGCTCTTCATCGCCCGGCTGCTCTTCCAGCTGCGACCAATCTATGGTTCGCCCATCGAGCCGCGGCGGCGTGCCGGTTTTCAGGCGCCCGAGTTCAAGCCCGAAATGGTCGATCCGCTCGGCGAGGCGCACTGAGGGGCGATCCCCCATGCGCCCACCGGGGCGGCTTTTGTCTCCGATATGGATCACGCCGCGCAAGAAGGTGCCCGTGGTCAGGACAACGGACCCGCAGCGCAGCTCGGACCCATCGTCCAGCACCACGCCCTCGACCGTGTTGGCCGACATCATCAGGTCGACGACTTCGCCTTGGACGATGGTAAGATTCGGCGTGGCCTTCATCTCGCGCAGCATCGCTTCGCGATAGAGCTTGCGATCTGCTTGGGCGCGCGGCCCTTGAACCGCCGGACCCTTGCGACGATTCAGCAGACGGTACTGAATGCCGGCCTGGTCCGCGACGCGCCCCATGACCCCATCAAGGGCATCGATCTCGCGCACGAGATGGCCTTTTCCAAGCCCGCCGATGGCAGGATTGCAAGACATGACGCCGATCCCGGCCTCGGTCAGCGTGACCAGAGCGGTTCGCGCGCCCATGCGCGCAGAGGCCGCCGCGGCATCCGCGCCCGCATGACCGCCGCCCACGACGACAACGTCGAAATCACGATGTTTCACGTGAAACACTCCTCACTTACCGATGCAGAAGCTTGAGAAGATCTCGTCTAGCAGATTCTCAACGTCGATGCGACCGATCAAAAGTTCGAGCGCGCGGATTGCCGCTCGGATCTCTTCGGCCGCCAGATCATAGCTATCCGGCCCGCGCGCCAACAGCGCCGTGGCATCTTCCAGAGCGATCCGGCCGTCCAGGAAGGCCACGCGATGGCGTTCCCGAGTCGCGAGCCCGGCGGACTGAACCTTATCCGAAAGACGTTCACCAATCTGGGAAATCAGCGCATCCAGCCCCTGCCCCGTCTTGGCAGAAATACCCTCGGCCTCCCCGGCAAGATCCGCTTTGGAGCGCAACACGATGTCGCCGTCCGACACATCAAAATCCGGCATCCCGCGTTCATCGCTCAGGATCACGCGCAGATCAGAGGTCATGGCGCGGTCACGCGCCCGTGCGATGCCGATCTGCTCGACGGGATCCTGCGTTTCGCGAAGCCCGGCGGTATCCAGAAGCGTCACCGGAAGCCCGGCAATCTCCATCCGCACCTCGATCACGTCTCGCGTGGTGCCGGCAATTTCCGAGGTGATGGCCGCGTCGCGACCTGCCAGCGCATTGAGCAAGCTCGACTTGCCGACATTCGGCGCGCCAACGATGGCAACCTCGAAACCGGTGCGGATCCGCTCGGCCCCGTCCATGCCACGAATTTCGCGATCCAGACCAGCGATGACACGCGCGAGGAGCTCCCGAACCTCATCGGAGACGTCGACCGGGACCTCTTCGTCGGCGAAATCGATGGTGACCTCGAGCAGCGATGCCGCGTGGACGAGATCGCGGCGCCAGTCTTCGACGCGCTCTCCCAAGGCACCGGCAAAAACCCGGAGCGCCTGGACGCGCTGGCTTTCGGTCTCGGATTCGATGAGATCCGCCAGCGCTTCGACCTGGGTCAGATCCAGCCGGTCATTCTCAAGCGCGCGGCGGGTGAATTCGCCAGCCTCCGCCATGCGCAGGCCGTCCATCTCTTCGAGCTCGCGCAACACCGCGCGCTGAATGGCAACGCTGCCGTGAACGTGGAATTCCGCGACCGCCTCGCCGGTAAAGCTCGCGCCCTTCGCGAACAGCAGAACCAGCGCCTCGTCAAGCACCTGCCCCGCGCGGTCCTTCAACCGGCGCAGCACCGCCTCGCGCGGCTTCGGCAGCGCCCCCGCCAATTGCTCCGCCGCCCGCCAGGCAGACGGGCCGGAAACACGGATGACCGCTACGCCGGCCTTGCCCGGCGCACTTGTAAGCGCAAAGATGGTGTCCAAACCTGCCTCCCGGCCGGCGTCAGCTGTTCATCGAGTCGAAGAATTCCGAGTTCGTCTTGGTCTGCTTGAGCTTCGACAGCAGGAACTCGATGGCGTCTGTGGTGCCCATGGGGTTGAGAATCCGCCGCAGCACGAAGGTTTTCTGCAGATCGACCTTGTCGATGAGCAGATCCTCTTTCCGGGTGCCCGACTTGAGGATGTCGATCGCCGGGAAGACGCGCTTGTCCGCGATCTTGCGATCCAGAACGACCTCGGAGTTGCCGGTGCCCTTGAATTCTTCGAAGATCACCTCGTCCATGCGGCTACCGGTGTCGATCAGCGCGGTCGCGATGATGGTCAGCGAGCCGCCTTCCTCGATGTTCCGCGCCGCACCGAAGAACCGCTTCGGGCGCTGCAGCGCGTTGGCGTCGACACCACCGGTCAGAACCTTGCCCGAAGACGGCACGACGGTGTTGAAGGCACGACCAAGTCTTGTGATCGAGTCAAGAAGGATCACAACATCTCGTTTGTGTTCCACAAGGCGCTTGGCCTTTTCGATGACCATTTCCGACACCGCCACGTGGCGTGTCGCCGGTTCGTCGAAGGTCGAGGAGACAACCTCGCCCTTCACCGACCGCTGCATGTCGGTGACTTCCTCGGGGCGTTCGTCGATCAGCAGGACGATCAGGAAGCATTCGGGATGGTTTTTCTCGATCGAGGTGGCGATATTCTGCAGCAGAACCGTCTTACCGGTCCGCGGCGGCGCCACGATCAGCGAGCGCTGGCCCTTCCCGATCGGCGACACGAGGTCGATGATCCGGGCGGAGCGATCCTTGATGGTCGGATCCTCGATCTCCATCTTCAGACGCTCATCGGGATAGAGCGGCGTCAGGTTGTCGAAGGCGACCTTGTGACGGGCGCGCTCGGGATCCTCGAAGTTGATCTTCGAGACATCGACCAGAGCGAAGTAGCGCTCTTCGTTGTCGGGCGCGCGGATTTCACCTTCGATGGTGTCGCCGGTGCGCAGCGAATACTTCCGGATCATCTCGGGCGAGACGTAGATGTCGTCGGGACCGGGCAGATAGTTCGCTTCGGGCGAGCGCAGGAAGCCGAAACCGTCCTGGAGAACCTCGAGAACCCCGTCACCGGAAACTTCCCAGCCTTCATCCGCCCGCTCGCGCAGGATCTGGAACATCATCTCGCCCTTGCGCATGGTCGAGGCGTTCTCGATCTCGAGCTCCTCTGCCATGGCGAGCAGGTCCTTGGGGCTCTGCGCCTTCAGGTCAGAGAGGTTGAGCGTTTCGCTGCTCATGCTGAATCCTTTCGGGCCGTGCGTGTTCGTCGGCCTCAAAACTGTCTTTCTCTGGGAAGTGATCAGCCCGGACGGGCGTCGGAGATGGATTTAGCCATCGGGGCGGGATGAGTCAATCTCGCTGAGCGTTCGGGGGCGCGAGGCGGGGCCTCCCTTATCTCAAGAAAGAAAGAGAAAGGATGATTTTGGTTTAGGCCCCCTCGAGTCCGGTGGATTATTGAGTTCTCTCAGAGTTTTCCCGATCTGGATGGCCTGTGGATAAGATTGTGGGGTCATTTCGGAACGTATGCAAATTAACCGGAATTTTTGTTCATTATCATGGCCTTGATTGAAACATACGGTCTCGGGAAAACTTTGGGACAGGCGGGGGAGCACGGGGTACATCCCCAAAGGCGAGTTATCCATGCCCACAGACTCAGGAATCACCCCGGCGCGCCGTGAAACGCCGCAGTTTTCCCCGTGCTTGCATGTCGGAGGGATTTTCCTCAGAACCATCCCCCGACAAGACCCCAAAGCTTTCGACAGGTTTTTCCACATGACTCTGCCGTTCATCCTGGCCTCCGGGTCCGAAATCCGGACCGAGCTGCTGCGGAAAGCGGCGGTTCCGCACCGAATCGAGCCCGCGCGCGTCGATGAATCCGCCATCCGCGACTCACTCGAGGCCGAAGGGGCCTCGCCGCGCGACGTGGCGGACGCGCTGTCGGAGTATAAGGCGCGCCGCGTGTCGCAGAAGAACCCCGGCGCCTTCGTTCTGGGCTGCGATCAGGTGCTGGCGCTGGGAAAAGAAGTGTTCGCCAAGCCCGAAACGCCGCAAGCGTGCCGCGAACAGCTGATCCGGCTGCGCGGCGAGCGGCATCACCTTTATTCCGGCGCCGTGATCTACCAGGACGGCGAGCCGGTCTGGCGTCATGTGGGGGTCGCTCGTCTGGTGATGCGGGATTTCTCGGACGCCTATCTCGACGATTATATCGCCCGGAACTGGGAGAGCGTGCGCCACTCGGTTGGCGGCTACAAGCTCGAGGAAGAGGGCGTGCGCCTCTTCGCCCGCATCGAGGGCGATCATTTCACCGTTCTCGGGCTGCCGCTGCTCGAGCTCATCGCTTTTCTGCAGGTCCGGGAGATCATCGCCGCATGACCGACACGCGTATTCCACTGGCCGGGGTCATCGGGCATCCGGTCGCGCATTCCCGTTCGCCGCTTCTGCATGGCCACTGGCTTAGGACCTATGGGCTTCAGGGGCATTACGTCCCGATGGATATTGCGCCCGACACGCTCGAGACCGCCTTCCGCACCCTGCCCGATCTGGGCTTTGTCGGGGTCAACGTCACCATTCCCCACAAGGAACGGGTGATGGAGATCGCGGATCTGGTTTCGGACCGGGCGACGCTGATCGGTGCGGCGAACACGATCATCTTCCGCAAGGATGGCAAGATCCATGCCGACAACACCGACGGCTACGGATTCATCGAGAACCTGCGCCAGGGCGCGCCCGGATGGGATCCGAAGGCCGGCCCGGCGATGGTTCTGGGCGCAGGCGGGGCGGCGCGGGCGGTGATCGCCTCGCTGCTCGAGGTCGGCGTGCCCGAAATCCGCATTTCGAACCGCACCCGCAACCGCGCAGAGCAACTGCGCGAGGAATTCGGCGCGCGGATCCGTGTCGTCGAATGGGTTCAGGCCGGAAACGCGATGGATGATGCGGCGCTGGTGGTGAACTCGACCTCGCTCGGAATGGTCGGCAAGCAGGAGCTGCGCGTGCCGCTCGACGGTTTGCAGCCGGGAACGGTGGTGACGGATCTGGTCTATACGCCGCTTGAAACCCGGCTCTTGCGGGTGGCACGCGCGCAGGGTTGCACATGCGTCGACGGTCTGGGGATGCTGATCCATCAGGCGGTGCCCGGGTTCGAGCGCTGGTTCGGCAAACGCCCGGAGGTCGACGACGCGACCCGCGCCGCGATCCTGTGATGGGCTTTCTTCTCGGTCTCACCGGCTCGATCGGCATGGGCAAGTCCACCACGGCGGGTTTCTTCGCCGAAGAAGGCTGCGCCGTGTGGGATGCGGACGCGGCTGTGCATCGGCTTTATTCCGAAGGCGGCGCCGCGGTGGCGCCGATGCAGGCGGAATTTCCCGGCGCGATCGAGGCCGGCGCGATTTCGCGCGACCGGCTGCGCGAGATCATCGCGGGCGATCCGACCGCCCTGCCCCGGATCGAAGCCATCGTGCATCCGCTGGTGCAGCAAGACCGCGGCGATTTCATCGCCGCGCATCCCGATCGGGTCGTCGTGCTCGACGTGCCGCTGCTCTTCGAGACCGGCGGGGATGCGGCGATGGATGCGGTGGCCTGCGTGTCGATCCCGCCCGAGCTTCAACGCGCGCGGGTTCTGGCGCGCGGCAGCATGAGCGCCGAGGATCTCGAGCGGATCCTTGCGCGCCAGATGCCCAACGATGAAAAATGCCAGCGGGCGGATTATGTCATCGAAACCGACACGCTTGAGCACGCAAGGGCTCAGGTGCAGGCTGTGATGCAGGATATCGAAAGGCGGCGACATGCGTGAGATCGTTCTCGACACCGAAACCACCGGCTTCGAGCCCGAAACCGGCGACCGCATCGTCGAGATCGGCGCGGTGGAACTCTACAATCACGTGCCCACCGGCAACACCTACCACCAGTATATCAATCCCGAGCGTTCGATGCCGCAGGAGGCGTTCGAGGTGCACGGGCTGGGCGACGATTTCCTGCGCGACAAGCCGCTTTTCGCGCAGATCGCCGATGACTTTCTCGAATTCATCGGCGACTCGAAGCTGGTGATCCACAACGCGACGTTCGACGTGAAATTCCTCAACGCCGAGCTGGGCTGGGCGAAGCGCCCTCTCCTGCCGAAGGATTGCGCCGTCGATACGCTGGCCATCGCGCGGCGCAAGTTTCCCGGCTCGCCAGCCTCGCTCGACGCGCTGTGCCGGCGGTTCGGCATCGACAACACATCGCGGACGCTGCACGGCGCGCTGCTCGACAGTGAGATCCTCGCGGATGTCTATCTTGAGCTGATCGGCGGCAAGCAGCCCGATCTGGTCCTCAGCCCGGTGCGCCAGGGCGGCGGATCAGATGACGGCGACGACGACTGGCGCCCGCAGCGCCGGCCGGAACCGCTCGCGCCGCGGATCACGGACGAAGAAAAGGCGGCTCACGCCGCCTTTGTCGAGAAACTCGGAGAGGCCTCGCTCTGGTCGCGCGGCTGAGCGATCAGGCGTCGAGCTTCTGCTCGCCGCTGGCCGCGGCCTGCTTGCGGCGCGCGATCTCGTTGCGATAGAGCGCGACGAAATCGATCATCTCGAGGTTCAGCGGCGGGAAGCCGCCATCGCGGGTCACGTCCGAGACGATGCGGCGCGCGAAGGGGAAGATCATGCGCGGGCACTCGATCAGCAGGAACGGGTGCAGCTGCTCTTCGGGGACGTTCTCGATGTGGAACACGCCGGCATAGTCCATTTCGAGGATGAACAGCATCGCGTCGCTGCCCTTGGACTTCGACTCGACCTTCAGCTTGAGGATGACCTCGTACTGGTTCTCGGCCGAACGCTTCTTGGCGTCGAGGTTCACCTGAACCTGAACGTCGGGCTGCACTTCGCCGTTGCTGCCCTTCTGGGCAAGGATGTTCTCGAACGACAGGTCACGCACGAACTGTGCGAGCACGTTCATCTTCACCGGTGCTTGCTGGGCACCAGCCTCACCATTCTGGGTGGCTTCTTCTGCCATGATGTCTCACTCCTCGAAGCAGGTTTGGGTATGCAATAGCAGCCCCGTGTCGGTGCCTCAATGCTTCGTCCAGCCAGACCCGGGGTGATTTGGCTTCTTGTCTTGCCCGAGTTCCGTAAATTCACCGTCAATGACGTCGCCTTGCGGAGAATGCTTCGGATTATGTCGGGCATCGGGCCGGGGGCCGGCCTGGGGGCCGTGCTGCGGACCGGGCCGCGGGCCGGGTTGCGGGCCCGGACGTCCGCCCATCTCGAAGCGGGTCACGCTCACCCGGCGCGAGATGTAGGTCAGCACCATCTTGCGGAAGGCCGGCGTCAGCAGCGCGAAGCCCACCGCGTCGGTGAAAAAGCCGGGCGTCAGCAGCAGCGCGCCCGCGAGCAGGATCATCGCACCATGGGCCAGAGGCGTGGTCGGATCCTCGAGCCGCGAGAACGAGCCCTGAAGATCGCCCATCGCCCGCAGCCCCTGCGAGCGCACCAGCCAGGTGCCGATCACCGCGGTGATGACGACGATGGCCAGCGTCGGAAACAGGCCGATCAGACCTCCGACCTGGATGAACAATCCGATTTCGATCAGCGGCACGAGCAAAAATGCCAGAAAAAGCCACATATGCGGTCTCCCTTGCGGTTGGGGGCCGGTAGACTTGCCGGGACCCAGCCCCTACATAGGATTGCAACAACAAAACTTCCACGTTTGCGCGCATGAGGTGCCGATGAATACGCCGATCGTCCAGCTTCTGGTCCTTGCCGGGATCGCGATCTTCCTGATCCTGCGGTTGCGCAGCGTCCTGGGAACCCGCGACGGTTTCGAGAAGCCCGAGGCCCCCTCGCCCAGCCGCCGCGATGACACCGCGCGCGATTTCGAGGTCATTGAAGGGGGTCCCGATCACGACATCATCGATCACGTTCCGGAAAACAGCCCCGCGGCCGAGGCGCTGGCCAAGATGAAACGCGCCGAGCCGTCCTTTGGCGTGGGCGAGTTTCTCTCGGGCGCGCGCGGCGCCTACGAGATGATCCTGATGGGCTTCGACAATGGCGAGATCGAGGATCTCAAGCCGTTCCTGTCGGACGAGATCTACGAGAGCTTCAGCGAGGTGATCGAGCAGCGCGCCCAGCAGGGCCTGACCATCGAGGCGCAATTCGTCGGCGTGCGCGAGCTGTCGCTGGTGGATGCGACCTTTGACGACACCGAGCGTCTGGCCGAGATCACGGTGAAATATGTCGGCGAGCTGACTTCGGTGGTGAAGAACGCCGCCGGCGAGGTGATCGAGGGAAGCCCGACCTCGGTGAAACGCCAGAAGGATGTCTGGACCTATGCCCGCCGCATGGGCAGCGACGATCCCAACTGGCAGCTGGTCGCGACCGACGAATAATGCGACAGGCGATCCGTGCCGCGATCCTCGCCGGCATGGCACTGGCAGGAACCATGAGCGCGGCGGACACAGACACCACATACCGGATTCTCGAGTTCTCGGATCTCGACGGCTGGGCGGCGGACGATCACTCCGCCGCCCTTTCGGTGTTTCTGGAGACCTGCGGCGACCTCGACGAACCCGATTGGCGCAGCCTCTGCGCCGTGGCGCGCGAGACCGAGGACGCGAAGGATTTCTTCGAGCTGTTCTTTCGCCCGGTGCAGATCTCGGATGGCAGGGAGGGTCTGTTCACCGGCTATTTCGAGCCCGAGCTCGACGGATCGCTGACCCCGACGCCGCGCTATCGCTACCCGATCTATCGCATGCCGCCCGAGGCGGCCGAGACCCGGCCCTGGCTCGACCGGCGCGAGATCCTCTCGACCGACGTGATGCAGGATCGCGGGCTGGAAATCGCCTGGGTCGACGATCCGGTCGAGCTGTTCTTCCTGCAGGTGCAGGGCTCGGGCCGTATCCGGCTGGCAGACGGGCGGCATCTGCGGGTCGGCTATGGCGGCGCCAACGGCCACCCCTACCGCTCGATCGGCAAGGAACTGATCCGGCGCGGCACCTTCGATCCGCATCAGGTCTCGGCGCAGGTGATCAAGAACTGGGTGCGCAGCAACCCGTTCGACGGCGAAGATCTGCTCTATCACAATCCCTCCTACGTGTTCTTCCGCGAGGTCAGCGAAGTGCCCGCCGAGCGCGGACCGCTGGGCGCGATGAACCGCTCGATCACCACGATGCGCAGCATCGCGGTCGATCCCGCCTACACCCCGCTGGGTGCGCCGGTCTGGATCGAAAAGGCCGGGGCCGAGCCCCTGCACCGGTTGATGATCGCGCAGGATACCGGCTCGGCGATCAAGGGCGCCCAGCGGGCCGACATCTTCTTCGGCACCGGCGATGCGGCGGGGCGCCGGGCGGGCGAAATCATGGACCCGGGCCGCCTCGTGGTGCTGTTGCCGATCCAGCGCGCCTACGCGCTGCTGCCGGAATCGGTGCTATGAGAAAGCGGCGGCTGCGACCGGAGGAACTGGAGCTGTGGCAGCAGGTGGCACGGTCTGCCGAGCGCCTGCCGGGCCAGAAGCCGCTGCCGGATCCCGATGAGGCCGAGAGCAGGCTCCCGCCGCGCAAGTCCCCGCCGCCCAGAGACCCCCTGCCCGCCTTTGACCTTGGCAGCCGGTCTCAGCCTTCGCCCGAGCATCACGATTTCCTTGGCACGACGTCTGATCGGCTGTCGCGTGACCCCGTGCGCATGGATTCCAAGGCCTTCACGCGGATGAAGCGCGGCAAGCTGGTGCCCGAGGCGCGCATCGACCTGCATGGCATGACCATCGATCAGGCCCATCCCGAGCTGATCCGTTTCATCCTGACCTCGCAGACCCGCGGTCTGCGGCTGGTGCTGGTGATCACCGGCAAGGGCATGCGCGAGGACCCGCACGATCCGATGCCGCGCCGGCGTGGCGTGTTGAAGACGCAGGTGCCGCAATGGCTGCGTCTGCCGCCGGCGGCGCAGGCGGTGCTTCAGGTCTCGGAGGCGCATAACAGGCATGGCGGCTCTGGCGCCTATTACGTCTACCTGCGCAAGCGCCGCTGAGGATCAGAGCTCCGCGAGGATCTGCTTGGAATGCTGTTCGAGATAGATCCGCAGCCACGGGGTGAATCGCGCTGCCTCGTCGCGGGTCTGCCGATGCAGTTCATCGAGCGGCACCCATGCGATCTCCATGACCTCCTCGGGGTTCGGCGCGATCTTCAGCCCTTCGGGCGCGTGTCCGACAAAGATGTCGACAAGCTCGTGCTCGATCATGCCGCCACCGACATCGGCCCGGTATTCGACCTGACCGCGGGGCGCGAGCGCGACGCCCTCGATCCCCAGCTCTTCGCGCAGGCGACGGGCGGCGCAGTCGATCGGGCTTTCGTCCCAGTGCGGATGGGTGCAGCAGGTGTTCGCCCACAGACCCGGCGTGTGATACTTGCCGAGCGCCCGGCGCTGGATCAGCACCGCGTCGCCGCGCAGCAGAAAGACCGAAACGGCCTTGTGCCGCAGGCCCCTGAGATGGGCCTCGAGCTTGTCGACCGGCGTCAGCGCGCCGTCGACCCATGCGGGGATGTGGTTGGTCATGGCGCTTCTTTCCAATGCCGCGCCGACGGCGTCAAGCTGGCTCTGCCATATGGTCGCATGTGACAGCTGGGCCTATTGTTGCGCTCCGCACCCCTGCGCTAGGTTCCCGTCCGGAAGACGTCACGGGAGACAAGATCCATGAAACTCAAGATAGCCACGGCGCTCGCCGCAGTGACTCTTGCAGGCAGCGCGGTCGCTCAGGAGGCGGGCGACGGAGCTGCCGGCGAAGACCTGTTCGGCAAGCGCTGCCGCGCCTGCCACATGATCGTCAACGATGCCGGCGAGACCATCGTGAAGGGCGGCCGCACCGGGCCGAACCTCTATGGCGTGATCGGCCGGGAGGCCGGCGCGGTCGAGGATTACCGTTACAAGAAATCCATCGAAGAGGCCCGCGAGAAGGGCCTGGTCTGGGACGAGGCCTCGTTCGAGGCCTATGTTCAGGACCCGACCGGTTTCCTGCGCGAGTATCTCGACGACAACGGCGCGCGCTCGGGCATGACCTTCAAGCTTCGCGAGGGCGCGGCCGATGTCTATGCCTATCTCGCCTCGCTCGGCGGCGGCATGTAGGCTGCGCGACATCTTCGCTGATGGCCGGGGCCAGGACCGGCGGTCGGCGGCACAACGAAGAAAGGGCGCATCCCCGGATGCGCCCTTTGACATTTCCACCCTGAAGGGCCGTCAGCCGCCGAGTGTGCTGAGGTCCTGGCTCAGGCCGAAGGCGGTGCCGATCAGCGAGAACAGGGTCCGCGCCTGGCTCAGCGGGGCCTCGGTTGCGAGCACGGTGTCGCCGGGATTGATCCGGAACTTGCGGGCCGCGAAGAGCCCGTCCGCCGAGGTCAGGTCGAAGGCGAAGACGACCTGCTGCATGCTCGGTGCGCTGCCATCGGAGCGCAGCTGATGGACGTCGTACTCGCGCAGGACCAGCACGCCCTGCGGATCGGCGCGGGTATCCGCGAGACCGCCGACAAGAGCCACCGACTCGATGGCGCTCAGGTCGTCCTTGGGGAAGTCGATCAGCGCTTCGACCCCCGATGCGCCGATCGCCGAGAAGGTCTTGCGGTCTTCCTCGATGATCACCGTGTCGCCCGGCATCAGCAGCGTGTTGCGGGTGCCGTTCTCGAGCAGGTCCTCGATCGAGGTCTCGTAGGTGGTCCCGCTGCGCAGCAGGCGAACCCGCGGGTTGTTCAGGGCAGGGCTGACCCCGCCGCCATCGGCGATCAGTCCGAGGATCTTGTAGTTGCGCGACGGCATCGGGTAGGCGCCCGGGCTGTTGACCCCGCCGACCAGTTCGACCGAATTGCTGCGCCCCTGTTGCAGGCTCAGCTGAACCTGCGCCGAGGGGGCGATCTGGATCAGCTTTTCCTGAATGCGGGCACGGGCGGATTGCGGCGACAGCCCGCGGACGAAGACCTCGTCGACATAGGGCACGAAGACCGCGCCGTTCGGGCCGACCTCGACCCCGGTCAGGGCGGCGGATTTCTCGGCGGCCCCGGTCAGAAGCGAGTTTTCCTGGCTGTCCCAGATCACGATGTCGAGCTTGTCGCCGGTCTGGATCACGCTGGAATTGGCGCCTTGCGAGGTGCCCGGCCAAGGATATTCGTTCTTCCAGCCGGTGCGCGGCCAGCTGGCGATCATCGGCAGGTTGGCGCGGGTGACTCTAAGCGCCTGAAACGTCGGGTTTTCAACGTTGTATTCGCTGACGATCTCGGCCTGCAGGGCAGCGCCGCGCGGCAGTTGCGAGCAGGCCGCGGCAACCAGAGTCAGCAAAACGGCGAGAATGATGTGTGGTCTCGGCAATACAGGGTCCCTCGGAAAACCTTTGGTCGTATCTCGGATCTTCTTAGCGTTTCAGCACGATGATAGACAGTCTTCTATCCTCGAAATTGCTCTTCGGACAGGCCATCGTGACAGTTTCAGCGCTCTGCTCTGCCGACAGGCAAGATCCTTCCGATCACGGGGGCGTTCGGTCCGCAACGGAGTGGGTGTTTTGAGTGTTGCCAAGCGTTCGGTCGACATCGGTCTCGCGGCCTTGCTGATCGTGATCCTGTCCCCGGTGATCGTGGTCATCGCCGTGATCATCCTCTGGCGCGATGGCGGGCCGGTTCTCTACCTTTCCGAACGCATGAAGACCCCGGACGAGGGCTTTCAGCTCTGGAAGTTCCGCACCATGACAACCGACACACATGACAGCGGCGTGTCGGGCGGCGACAAGGCAAGCCGGATCACCGCAACCGGGCGGTTTCTGCGGCGGTATCGCCTCGACGAGCTGCCGCAGCTCTGGAACATCCTGCGCGGCGATATCAGCTTCGTGGGTCCGCGGCCGCCGCTGCGCCGCTATACCGAGATGTTTCCCGAACTCTATACCGACGTGCTGAGATCGCGCCCCGGGGTGACCGGGCTTGCCACGCTGGCGTTCCACCGGACCGAGGAGCGCCTCCTTGCCGAGTGCAGGAGCAAGGAAGAGACCGAGGCGGTCTATTGTCGGCGCTGCGTTCCGCGAAAGGCCCGGCTCGACCTGATCTATGCCCGGCGGCGCAGCCTGTGCTCCGATGTGAGATTGATGCTGGCGACGGTGATCCGGCGCCTGCCGCTGCACTGACGGCGGCGGCTCAGCGCTGAAGCATCTGCATCGCGACGTAGCCGAGATTCTCGCCCAGCCATTGCCGCGAGGCGAGGATCTCTCCGCTGCCCGACACCTTGTAGTAATCGACGAAGGGCGGGCCGTCGGCGCTCTCGCAGGCCGCGACCATCTCGGTCGCGGTGTCCTGAACGAGGCCGATCGAGACATCGACCGTGGCATCGGGCTCGACGCCGCAGCGATAGGTGATCACCTCGGTGACATCCTCGGGGGTGAGATAGCGCTGGATATAGGTGACCTGACCGGCGCGGCGCCCCCGCACCAGCGCGAGAAGTGCCTCTTCCTCGGTCGACATCAGATCGCCGCTCAGACCGCGGGTGCCGGTGATCATGCCGTGACGCATGGTGACGGACTGGCGCTCGGGGTTGGCGAATGTCTCGTAGGGGCCATTCTGTTCGATCCGGATCAGAAGCACCTGCGAGTCGCGGTCCGGCACGCCCAGGAAGGCGACCGGGAGGTCCGTTGCCGACAGGGTCTCCACGATCGCCTGCGGGGTGATTTCAGAGTTGGGTTCCTGCTTGCGCAGGGAGGTCGGCACGATCGATTGTACCGGAAACTCGAAATACGGGTCGTTGCTGCAGCCGATCAGACCCGACGCCAGTGCGAGCAGTCCGATGCGGGGAAAGGTGGTGCGCAGGTTCATCGCCAGAATCGTCCCCAAGTGTTGCTCACGTCCGGTTCGTGCCAGGTGCGGACCTGATCATAGAGCCGCGACGAGACGTCGAGCCGGGCGCCGCCGTCGCGCTGAAGCGAGCGTATGGTCTGTCGGCTTGCGGTCCGCGACGGGCGGCTGGTGCCGGCACTCAGCGGGATCGTCAGCAGGATGCCCTTGTCGAACGAGCCTTCGCCGAACTCTTCTTCGGTGACATCGGTGAAGGTGGCAAAGGCGCCGACGCTCCAGCCATTGGCGAAGTCGCGCGTCAGAGTGAAGGTGGCGCCGTAATCGCCGGCCAGGTAGCGGCCGACATCGACCTGTCCGTGAAAGCCGTTGCCGAAGGCGTAGTAGCCCGAGACATGGCCGTTCACGTCCGGGATCTCGCGCTCTATGCCCGACACCGGATCGACGGTGACGTTTTCCTCCAGGCCGAACATCCCGTCAAAGGCCCGGCGCCGCACGTAGTTGAGCTCGGCGCCGAAGGCGAGGCGGCTGTCGGCCGGCTTCCACAGGACTTCGCCGGAGACGCCGGCATACATCCGTTCAAGATAGCCGACGCTGACGCGGCTGTAGAGATCGGGGGCAGGGCGCCCGTAAAGGTCCAGCGTCAGGTACCGGATGAAGGGATCGCCTTCCTTGGCATAGATCCGGTAGTCGGTGCGGACGCGCGGCAAGAGGCTTTCGGATTCGCGGCTGATCTCGTCGAGGTTGCCGATCACGCGCTTGCGTATTTCACCCGACAGCACGATGTTGCGGCGGATCTCGTAGCTTGCGGCAGCCCGGGCGCCGACATCGATGCGCAGGGGCATGTCCGGGTCGAACCCGGAGTAATCGAAGTAGGGCGCCACCTCCCAGCTGAACCGCGGGAAGGTGACCAGATCCTCCGGCGTGCGGCGACCGTAGGCGTCGCTGATGCTGGTCCGTGCCAGCATCTCGACCGCGGCATCGTTCTCGAGCGCCTCGAGATCGCTGCGTTTCATCGTGACCGCGGACATGGGGATGCCGTTTTCGGTCGGAACGATGACGAACTCCTCGACGGAAGCGGGCAGGGTGCGGGTCATCACCCGCGCCGTGCGGCCGATGGCCTGAGCCGGGGCGCCGTAGGTCGGATTGCGTAGCCAGACCGTCGCGCTGCGCGGCCCGAGCTCGACATTCACCAGCTCGAGCTGCTCGCGCGCGAGGTTGGTTGTCATGCGCTGTTCGAGGCTGCGCTCGGTGCCTTCCAGATCGGTGGTCCAGCCCAGATCCGAGGCACTGACCGCCGCGCGCCGCTTGACCGGAACGCCGGCAACCTCCACGCCGCCCGGAATGCCCGAGGTCTTCGGGTTCGTCGGGAAGGTGAGCTGCACGCCAAGCGTGTCACCGTAGGCATAGTAGAGCCCGAGCTGCGCGTTGTTGTCGAACCGGTACTGCGCCCCGAAGCTGTAGGGGGACTCGTGCTTGAACCCGCCGCGTTCGCTTTCGAGCGTGTAGTCGTCGGAGGAGTATTCCAGCTCGAAGGTCAGCTTGTCGTTCGGAGACCAGCTGATGCCACCGAAGGCGGCGACATCGCCGCGGAACCAGCGATCGTAGGTGGGCACACCGCCTTCGCCGAGCACGACCTCGGAGCGGTCCCCGATGGTGGTGAAGGAATTGTAACTGCCGAGCCGGCCCCAGCCGAGCCCGCCCGTCACCTTCAGCCCCGGCGCAAGGGTCTTGGTGGCGACGACATACTCGCCGCCATAAAGGCCGGTGCCGACGAAATCCTGCAGACCGATGGCCACCGCGGGACGAAGCCGGGTCTCTCGCAGAAGCTGCACGCGGACGTCGAAGCTGCGGTCGTAATAGACACCGTCGACGCTGGCCGGGTGGTCGAAGTTCTCGATCCCGGTATAGCGGAACGTCCCGCTCAGCCACGGCGTGATCTGAAAGGAAAACGAGCCCCGGTTGCTGTCGCCGATGCGCCCGTAGGTCAGGCCGATCGTGGCGTCAGGCGCCATCTCGGCGCTTGGCATGTCGATCAGGCCGGGCGAGCCGTATGTATTGTAGCTCGGGATCGTCTCGGACTGTGCGGAGCCGGTGAGCAGGACCACCGTCCCCGCCGTCGCCAAGGCGCCCGCGCGCTTTGCCCGATGTGCTGATACCGCCGCCATGAAGCCGACCCCGTGTTTCGAATGGTTTCTTGGACCTACAGCTATTCGGAAACCGCAACCCTGTCCATCTGCGGCAACGACAGTGTCCCGGCATGTGGGATTCTCGCACGTCGCCGGCGTCGGGATGCGCTGAGAGTTTTAAATGTTAAGGCAGGTGTAACCGCTGCACCGCTAGACCGCTCTTCGGGGTGAAAGACGAAGGTGGTGGAACATGGCGGTCGACAGCAGTGTCGCGCCGGTCATCATCAAGAGGAAGAAGGTCTCGGGCGGTGACGGGCATCACGGCGGCGCATGGAAGGTCGCCTATGCCGATTTCGTCACTGCGATGATGGCCTTCTTCATGTTGATGTGGCTGCTGAATGCGACAACGGAAAAACAGCGCAAGGGGCTTGCGGACTACTTCAGCCCAACCATCGCGATCAGCCGGGTCTCCGGGGGCGGCGATGGCAGTCTCGGGGGGGACAGCATCTTTTCCGAGAACACGCTGCCACGGGTCGGCACCGGCGCCACGAGCCTGCGACCCACGGCGCAGGACGCCGCGCGCGGCGCGTCGGAGCCGGGCGCGGCCGACGAGTCCGGCGCGCAGGACGAGGCGCTGCAGGCGGTCGAGGATCTGCTGATGGGGCGGGGCGGCGAAAGCATGGTCAGCGATGCGCTGATGCGCCACATCGTGACCCGGGTCACCGACGAGGGGCTGGTGGTCGAACTCTTTGCAACCGAGGACGCGCCGCTCTTCGACGCCGAGGGCGCCCCGACCGAGCTGCTGCGCGGGCTCGCCGGCGTGATCGCCGGCGTGTCGGACATGGTCACCAATCCGCTTGCGATCGAGGGCCATGTCGGGGCCTATCCGATCGTGCTCGCGCGCGATCCCTCCTGGGAGGTCTCGACCCGCCATGCCGACCGGTTCCGCGAGCTGCTGCTTGCGGACGGGCTGGCAAGGGACCGGATCAACCGGGTCACCGCGCATGCCGACCGCGAACCGTCCAAGAGCAACCCGATGGACCCGCGCAACACGCGGCTCGAGATCATCTATCTGCGCAGCTGACGGCGCGCAGATATGTTGCGGATTTTAGCTGTTAGCTCCGGGTTAAGGCCGTGCCGTTAGGTCTGGTGACGAGTTTTTGGAAGGTGACAGCAGAAAGGCGCGTCCATGACCATTTCTTCGTCTCTCAATGCCGGCGTTTCGGGGCTGTCGGGCAACGCCAGCCGCCTCAGTGCGATCTCCGACAATATCGCGAATTCCTCGACCTACGGGTATCGCCGGGTCGAAACGGATTTCACCGCGCTCGTGATGTCGAGCGGAAGCGAGCGGGCCTATACCGCAGGGGGCACCGCGATCGACAACCTGCGCCTCATCGACGAGGGCGGGGCCATCGTCTCGACCAGCAACGCCACGGACCTGGCGGTGGACGGGATCGGCATGCTCCCGGTGGCGTCGCAATCGCAATTCGAAGCCACGGACGAGCCCGAGCTGTTGCTGACATCGACCGGCTCCTTCCGGATCGACGAGAACGGCTACCTGGCAAGCGAAAACGGCTATTACCTGATGGGCTGGCCGGCGGCGCTCGACGGCACGATCCCGCCCTATCCGCGCGATACGATCAACGGGCTCGAGCCGGTCAAGTTCAGCCTCAGCCTCACCGGCGATCCGACCACCGCGGTCGAAATGGCGCTGAACCTGCCCGCCACCGAAACCCAGGCCGGCGCGGCGGGCGATGCAGAGTATCTCGAGATCGAGTATTTCGACAATGTCGGCATCTCGCAGAGCATTTCGATCACCTTCACGCCGACGGTTCCGGCCACCGGAATTTCGAATGAGTGGACCATGGTGATGACCGATTCCGCGCAGGCCGGCGCGGTGATCGGCGACTACACCATCACCTTCGATACCACGACCGGCGCGGGCGGCACGATCGCCACGGTGACCGAAGCCACCGGCGGCGCCTACAATGCCGCGACGGGTCTCTTCACCGTCAATGTGGCCGGGGGCCCGATCGAGTTCGATATCGGCGCCGCGGGTGCGACAGGCGCCCTGTCGCAGCTTGGCGACAGTTTCGCGCCGATCTCGATCTCCAAGGATGGCTCCTCGGTCGGCAACATGGTGGCGGTCGAGGTCGACGAGAACGGCTACGTCAGCGCGCTCTACGACAGCGGCCAGAGCCAGGTGCTCTACCAGATCCCGCTGGTCGACCTGCCCAATTACAACGGCATGACCGCCGTGGACGGCTCGACCTTCCGGCCCTCGCCGGAGAGCGGATCGTTCTTCCTCTGGGATGCGGGCGACGGCCCGACCGGCAGCGTGAAATCCTATGCCAGACAGGAATCCGCCACGGATATCGCGCAGGAGCTGACGGACATGATCCGCACCCAGCGCGCCTATTCCTCCAACGCCAAGGTGATCCAGACCGTCGACGAGATGCTGCAGGAAACCACCAACATGAAGCGCTGAGCCCGGTAACGGGGTCAGTCCGTCCACGGAGGGCACCACATGTCACTGAGCGGAGCACTGTCCAACGCGCTGAGCGGGCTGACCGCGAACAGCCGGTCGGCCGGCCTCGTGGCCTCGAACATCGCCAACGCCACGACCGAAAGTTACGGCCGCCGGACGCTCGATCTTTCGTCCCGGACGCTGGGAAATTCCGGGGGCGTGCGGATCGACGGCGTCACCCGCAATGTCGACACCGCGGTGCTGGCGGATCGCCGATTGTCCGATGCCCAGTCCGGCTTTGCCGACGAGATGCAGGGCTTTGCGTCCCGCATCGAGACGCTGCTCGGTCCGAGCGACACCGCGGGGTCCCTTGTCGGTCGCTATGCGGCCTTCGAGACCGCGGTGCTCTCTGCCGCCGCCGACCCGTCGTCGGACCAGCGGCTGAAGCTGGTGGCGCAGCGGGCCGAGGATTTCACCACCATGCTGAACCAGATCAGCGGCGAGATCCAGCAGGCCCGGTCTGATGCCGACCGCAGCATAGGCGCACAGGTCGACCGGCTCAACACCGCGCTCGGCCGCGTCTCCGAGCTCAATGCCGCGATCAGCGACAGCCTGCTGCGCGGCGGCGATCCTGCCTCGCTCATGGACCAGCGCCAGCGGGTGATCGACGATGTCTCGGACATCGTGCCGCTGCGCAGCGTGGCGCGCGAAAACGGCGCCGTCGCGCTCTACGCCGCGTCGGGCACGGTGCTGCTCGATCCGGCGTTTCACAGCGACCCGGTTGAGATCCGTTTCACGCCGCAGGATCCTGTCACCGCCGATCTGAGCATCGGCGGCGGCACGCTTTCGGGGCTCGAGATCAACGGCAAGCCGATCAACAGCAGCAATGATGGCGCGCTTGGCGGCGGCACGCTGGGGGCCCAGTTCCAGATCCGCGATGTCGTTGCGCCGGACATGCAGGCGGCGATCGACGGCATTGCCCGCGACCTGATCGAGCGCTTTGCCCCCGGCGGTCCGGACAGCACCCTCGGGGCCACGGACCCCGGTCTCTTTACCGATGCGGGCGCCGCTTTCGACCCGATGGACGAAACGGGGCTCGCGGGACGGATCGCGCTCAACGCGTTGGTCGACCCGGCCGGCAGCGGGACCTGGCGCCTTCGGGATGGTCTTGGCGCCGCGGTGCAGGGACCGGTCGGAGAGGCGCGTCTGCTTCAGGGCTATTCCGATGCGCTGGGAGCGCTGATGACCCCGGGTTCTGCGGCGCTCGGGTCCGGCGCACAGAGCTTTGCCCAGCATGTCGCGGATTTCCATGCCGGCATCGCCGCGGCCCGGCTGCGCGCGGACGGCGAACAGAGCTTCAGCAGCGCCCAAAACACCGCGCTCAAGGAGCTTGAACTGTCCAAGGGGGTCGATACCGACGCCGAACTGCAGGCGCTCCTCCGGATCGAGCAGCAATATGCCGCGAATGCGCGCGTCATCACCACGGTGGACGAGCTCATGCAGACCCTGATGAACATCTAAGGAGGCACCGTTGGATACCGTCGGAGATCTTGCTAGAACCCTTGTCCTGCGCACCCACCAGACCCGCCTGAACCGCGATCTTGACCAGCTCGGCACCGAGATCGCGACCGGTTTCGTTCGCGATCCGGTGTCCCACCTCGGCGGAGACGTTTCCTCGTTGGTCTCGATCGACCGGCGGCTGGCGCAGCTTGAAACCTACCGGGTCAATACCGGCGAGGCTGCGTTTCTCACCGCTACGATGCAAACCACCCTGGAGGAAATCCAGACACGTTCGGAACAGCTCTCGCAAGTGCTTCTCGCGGTCGAGCTAACCCCGAACGACGAGATGTTCCGCACCCTCTCGACCGAGGCGGGCAACGCCCTGAGCCACATGCTGAACGGGCTCAACCGGTCGGTCGCCGGGCGCTTCCTGTTCTCGGGCACCGCCACCGATACCCCCGCGGTGATCGAGAGCGAAGCGATGATCGCCGAGCTGCAGACCGCGCTGGCCGGGTCCACAACCGCAGCAGAGGTCGAGACCGCGCTCGACGGCTGGTTCGACGCGCCCGGTGGTGGCTTCGAGACCGACGGCTATCTCGGATCGACGACATCGCTTGCGCCGCTCGAGTTGAGCGCCACCGAAAGCGCAGGTGTCGACATTCGGGGCGACGACGAGGTGTTTCGCGATGTCATGAAGGCGATGGCGAAGGCGGCTCTGGCCAGTGACGACACGCTCACCTTGTCCGGTGCGGTCAAGGTCGACCTGATCTCCAGTGCCGCGCTCGACCTGCAAACCGCGATGGCCAGCATGGTCGAGTTGAGGGCCGGGCTTGGCACGCTCGAGCAGCGGATCGAGGAGACCACCGCGCGCAACGCGGCCGAACGTACGGCCACGAGCATTGCCCGGCTTGACCTTGTCGGAACGGATCAGTTCGAGACCGCGACCCGCTATGAGAACACCCGGGCACAGCTCGAGAGTCTTTACGCCATCACGGTGCGCTCCTCGCGCATGTCGCTGGTGGAGTTCCTGAGATGATCACGCGCCTGCTTGGTCTCGGCCTCGCCTTCACTCTGACTGTCTTGACCCAGAGCGTTGCAGCGCAGTCCGTCCGCATCAAGGATCTGGTGGAATTTGACGGTGTCCGCTCCAACGATCTTGTCGGCTATGGCCTGGTGGTCGGTCTCAACGGCACCGGCGACGGGTTGCGCAATGCCCCCTTCACCGAAGAGATCATGCAGAACATTCTCGAACGGCTCGGGGTCAACGTGACCGGTGAGCAGTTCCGGCCTCGCAACGTGGCCGCGGTGTTCGTGACCAGCCGATTGCCGCCCTTCGGACGGGCGGGCAGCCAGATCGACGTGACGGTGTCGGCGATCGGCGATGCCAGCAGCCTGCTTGGCGGCACCCTGATCATGACCCCGCTCAATGCCGCCGACGGGCAGATCTACGCCGTGGCGCAGGGCACCGTGATCGCGGGGGGCGTCAATGCCGAGGGGGATGCCGCGCGGGTGGTACAGGGGGTCCCGACCTCGGGTATGATCCCCGCGGGCGCCCGGATCGAGCGCGAGGTGGAGTTCGCCTTCGCCGATCTGTCGACCCTGAGGCTGGCGCTGCGCGAACCTGACTTCACCACCGCGGCACGGATCGAGGCGGCGATCAACCGGCGGGTCGGGCGCCGTGCGGCAGAGATGCTGGATGCGGGCACGGTTTCCGTCAACCTGCAACAAACCGGGACCGGATCTCCGGCGCAGGCCGTCGTCGCGATCGAGAACCTCCCGGTCGAGCCGGAGCGTCGCGCCCGCGTCGTGGTGGATCAGCGCTCGGGCACCATCGTGATGGGCGAGGACGTGCGAATTTCCCGCGTTGCCGTCTCGCAGGGGAACCTGACCCTGCGCATCGAAGAGACTCCGATCGCCGTGCAGCCGAACCCGTTTGCCGAGGGCGAGACCGTGATCGTTCCGCGCACCGGCGCCGATATCGTCGAGGAGCCGGGGATAGGTCTGGCCGAGGTGCCGGGCGGTACCTCGCTCTCCGAGGTGATCGCCGGGCTGAACGCGCTTGGTGTCTCACCGCGCGACATGATCGACATTCTCAAGAGCATCAAGGCCGCCGGCGCGCTGCACGCTGATTTCCTCGTGATGTAGCCGCTGAAACCTCCGGGGCTGAGGGTTTTGTTAACCGCCCCCGCGCTACCAAGACGATGACACGAATGAGTGCGCAGGATGGGTGAAGGAGTCACCGCAATGATGGGAATCATCGGGATCGTCGTGATCTTCGGCATGGTCTTCGGCGGGTATCTCCTCGCCGGTGGCAAGATGTCGATCATCCTGAAATCGCTCCCGTTCGAGATGATGATGATCGGCGGTGCCGCGGTGGGCACGTTTCTGATCGGCAATGACGCGGGCGTGGTGAAGCACACGCTCAAGGATGTCGGAAAGGTGTTCAAGGGCGCGAAATGGAAGCCGGCGGACTACAAGGAATTGCTCTGCCTGCTTTTCGAGTTGATCAGGCTGGCGCGCCAGAGCCCCGTCGCCATCGAAGAGCACGTGGAGTCTCCGGCTGAATCGACTATCTTCTCCAAATACCCGAAGATCCAGGGCGACAAGATCGCCATCGAACTGATCTGCGACACCATGCGCTCGATGTCGATGAATTACGATGATCCGCATCAGGTTGAAGAGGTGCTCGACAAGCGGATCGAAGCGCTTGAGCATCATCGGATGCACTCGAGCCATGCGCTGCAGGCGATGGCCGACGGGCTGCCGGCGCTGGGAATCGTGGCGGCGGTCCTTGGGGTGATCAAGACCATGGGTTCGATCGACCAGCCACCCGAGGTTCTGGGCAAGCTGATCGGCGGTGCCCTGGTGGGGACCTTTCTCGGGGTGTTTCTGGCCTACGGTTTCGCCGGTCCCTTCGCGGTGAAGGTCAAGGCGGTGATCGAGGAAGATCTGCATTTCTATCAGCTGATCCGCGAGGTGCTTGTCGCGAACCTGCACAATCACGCCACCAACATCTGCATAGAGGTCGGACGCCAGAACACCCCGGCGCATTTCCGGCCGAGCTTCACCGATCTCGAAGAGGCGTTGAAGAACGTCAAGCAGGCGGCGGCATGATCCGGGTCGCGTTGCTCTGCATATCGCTCTGGCTGTGTGCCGGCGCGTCGTCGGCGCAGGAGATCCGCGTCCGCTCCGGAGAACACGGCTCTTTCACAAGGCTTGCGCTCGATATTCCCGACGGGCTGGGGTGGCAGACGGAGTATGTCGCGCCCCGGCGGGTCGAGCTGCGATTCGATGGCGGAGGCTACCGGTTCGACAGCAGCGCCGTCTTCGAACGCATCAATACCGCGCGGCTCTCGGACCTTGCGCCGCTGCCAGACGGGGCGGGCCTCGTGCTGGAGCTTGGCTGTGATTGCGTTGCAGACCCGTTTCTGGCGGAGCCGGGCATGTTGGTGCTCGACATCCGGTCAGGACAAGCTCCGGCCACCGCGGGTGAGGCCGAACCGACGCCGGAGCAGGTGAGGCCGCTCTCCGGCATTCGGGTCGGTCCGCAGCCGGGCATCGGCCCGTCGCCTGCGCGCAATCCCCTGCTGCCGGTCTTCGTGCCGCAACGCGCGTCCGAGTCGGACCAGGGCCTGCCCACAGCCGCCGAACCAGCCGATGGCATGGATCCGACCACGCTCGGACGGACCTTGGCTGAACAACTCGCGACCGCGGCGAGCGACGGTCTTCTGTCGCCGAGCAGAAATGCTCTTTCGCAACGTCCCACAGAGTCGGACGCGATCAGATCCGATACCGCCACGGATGCTCTGAATGATCCCGGAACGCCGGCGCCGGATCACGCGGCTCAGATCGAGGCAGCGATCCTTGGCCGGGAACCCTCTGACATGCAGGCGCGTGTCCGCATCGGCGGCACTGGCTGCGTCGCGGATGAGGTGCTCGACATCGCGTCCTGGGGTACCGACGAAACGTTCGACAAGGCCATTCCAAATTTGCGCAGGCGGCTCTACGGTGAATTCGACACGCTCGACCCGGAGATCCTCACCGAGCTGGTGCGCGCCCATATCTATATCGGCTTCGGTGCCGAGGCGCGGGCGCTCCTCGAGCTCGCGCCAGAGCAGCGCGACCCTGTCCTCTATGCGCTCTCCGGTATCGTGGATGGCGGGGCCGATCGTGCCGGCGTGTTTGCGGGCCAGACCGGCTGCGAGGGCGCCGCCGCGCTCTGGGCGCTTGCCGGGGCTCCCGAACTCCCGGAGGAGGCGCAGGTCGATGATCGTTCGGTGAGGCGCGCCTTCGAGGCTTTGCCCGGAACCCTGCGGCCGGTGCTCGGCCCGACGCTTGCCAACCGCCTGGCGGAGGCGGGCCACATCGACGCCGCACGCAACCTGCTGTCGCGGCTGGCCCGGTCCGGCGGCGCGTCCGACGCGGACATGCGTTTCAGCCAGGCACAGATCGACCGCCTCGAAGGTGCGGTACAGCAGGCGCATTCGGTCCTCGAAGACCTGTCGCACGGGGCGGGCATGCATGCCCCCGAGGCGGTCGCGGCAACAATCGCGCTCGCCTCCGAGAATGGCGTGTCGGTGAACGCGCGGATGACCGACCTTTCGGCAGCCTACTCGACAGAGCTGCGCGCCACCGAAAAAGGGCCGGAGCTGTGGCTGGCGCATCTGCGGGCGTTGGCCGCGAACCGTCGTTTCGAGGCCGCTTTCGACGGTTTTCACAACGGCGACGACATGCCCGAGGCGCAGCGCAGGACCGCGGCTTCGGAATTGCTGACCGCGCTGTCTGAACAGGGCTCTGACACCGGGTTTCTGCAGGAGGTCGTGCCACGTCGGGCGGATTATGCGATGCTCGTCGAGGAGGATGTGGCTCTCACGGTGGCAAGGCGGCTGCTGGGTCTCGGTCTCGCGGACGAGGCGATGGCCTGGGCATCGCTTCCGGGGCTCGGGCGAGGCTCTCGCGAAGGCCGGCTGTTGCTCTCGGAGATCCATCTTGCCCGCTCCGATCCACAGCAGGCCGAGATCGCACTGATTGGCCTGCAGGGGGATGACGCACTTGCGCTGCGCGCGCGGGCACGTGCCATGATGGGCGATTATACCTATGCCCAGACCGCCTTCGGTGCCCTTGGCGAGGACGGAGCGGCACGGTCTGCCGCGTGGCTCGCAGGGGATTGGGAGACGCTCGGCGAAGGCGAGGATGCTCTGGCCGCAGCGGCGGAGCTGGCCGGATCGGCGCTTCCGGACAGTCTCGGCGCAGAGCCGAGCCTGGCCGTCGTCGAAGCGCTCGCCACCTCCGGCGCCGAAACCCGAGACACGCTTCGGGCGCTGCTCGACCAGACGCGTCTTGCGGAGGAGTAACCATGTCGGGGGGCGTTCTTTTCCGGCAGATACGACGGCACCAATCTTCGCTGCGCCGTTCCCCCGGACCGGATGACGACGCCGGGGCTGCATCCCGATACCCGGCGCAAAGCACGAACGGGCCCGGATGATGGGCACCGGCATGTTCTTCAAGCCCACCGTGCTTCTCGCCGTGGCCCTGATGGCGGTCATCGTGATGATGATCCTGCCGGTGCCCGCCTGGATCCTGGATGTCGGCCTTGCCGCGTCCTTCGGCCTCGCGATCCTGATCTTCACGGTGACCCTGTTCATCGAGCGTCCGCTGGATTTCTCGGCCTTTCCGACCATCTTGCTGGCCTCGCTCATGCTGCGGCTCTCGCTCAATGTCAGCTCGACCAAACTGATCATCGGTCAGGGCCACACCGGGACCTCGGCTGCAGGGGATGTGATCGAGGGATTTGCCAATTTTGTCATGGGTGGCAGCGTCTTCCTCGGGCTCGTGGTGTTTGGCGTGTTGATGATCGTGAACTTCGCCGTGATCACCAAGGGGGCGGCACGCATGGCCGAGGTCGGAGCGCGCTTTGCGCTCGACGGGATGCCGGGCAAGCAGCTCGCGATCGACAGCGACATGTCGGCGGGGGCCATCGACCACGCCGAAGCCAAGGCGCGGCGGGAACGCGAACAGCAGGAGACGACCTTCTTCGGCTCGCTCGACGGGGCATCGAAATTCGTCAAGGGCGATGCGGTCGCGGGTCTTCTGATCACGCTGCTGAACCTCGTGATGGGCATGGTGATGGGGATCTTCGGCCACGGCATGCCGCTGTCCCGCGCCTTCGAAACCTACGCGATCCTGACGGTCGGCGACGGGCTCGTGTCGCAGATTCCGGCGGTGATCATCTCCATCGCCTCGGGGCTTCTGCTGGCGCGGGGCGGGGCGATCGGGGCCACCGATGTGGCCGTTGCGGGGCAGCTCGCACGGCACCCGGCGGCGCTGGGAACGGTGGCTGTGCTGATGGCCCTGTTCGCGCTCGTGCCGGGGTTGCCCTTTCTGCCGTTCATCCTCGGCTCAGGGGTGCTCGGGGGCCTTGCGATCTACATGGCGCGGCGGCAGGCCGAGCCCACGGCCTCCCCCGAGGCCGACACACCCGAGCCGCCCCGCGAGCGGCCCATCGGCGACGTCCTCGATGTCGACGAGATCCATGTCGAATTTGCGCCGGATCTCGTCAACATGGTGCTCGATCCGGGCACCGGTCTCGACGTGCGGATCGACAATATGCGGCGCCACGTCGCCTCGGGGTTCGGGATCATTCTGCCAGAGATCCGGCTGACCGACGCCCCGGCGCTCGAGACCGGGATCTACCTGATCCGCATCCACGGCGTCGAGGTCGCGCGCGGAGAGCTCAACCCGGATCTCGTCCTCGCGCTGATGCCCGACGATCATGCCAGCCTGCCCGGCGGGCGCGACGTGACAGAGCCGGTCTACGGCGCGCCGGCGCGATGGATCAAGCCCGAGCATCGTGACCGCGCGGCGCTGACGGGTGCGACGATCGTGACCCCGACCGAGGTTCTGGCGACCCACCTGCTCGAGGTCATAAAGCGAAATTTCGGGCGGCTCCTGACGCTGAAATCGCTGCGCCGGCTGCTCGACGAGATGGTCAGCCTCAGCAACCCGGCCCGGGCCGAAGCCAATCGACGCCTGCTTGACGAGCTGATCCCGGACAAGGTTCAGATCGACACCCTGCATCAGGTGTTGCGGCTGCTGCTCGAGGAACAGGTCAGCATCCGCAACCTGCCCCTGATCCTCGAGGCGATCTCGGAGATGCGGGGCCAGCAGGCGCGGCCCGACGCGATCTGCGAACACGTGCGGCAGCGCATCGGGTTCCAGCTGGTCGCCGGAATGCGCCGGACGGACGGGACGATCCCACTGATCCAGCTTTCCCCGGAATGGGAAGACACCTTTTCGACCTATCAGGTCGAGGGCTCCGCTGGCGGGCTCGACGTCGCCCTGCCGCCGGACCTGTTCGAGAGCCTGACCAGCGGCGTCGCCGCCGAGGTGAGCGAAGCCGGAAACCGCGGGATCTTTCCGGCGCTTGTCACCAGTGCGCGCCGGCGGCGCTTCCTGCGCACGATCCTTTCGGCCAAGGGGATCGCAAACCCCGTTCTATCCTTCGAGGAGATCGGGATCGAGGCCAAGCCCGCGCTGGTCGGGGTGGTGGCGGCATGAGCGGCGCGACCGGGTTCATGCCGCTGCTTCTGGGCTGGTGGTGGCTGGCGCTGGTGGTGTTCCTGCGTGTCGGGGCGATGATGGCGGTGCTGCCGGGCCTGGGGGAACAGACGGTGCCGATGCGGGTGCGACTTGCGCTTGGCCTCGTGCTCACCGTCACCGTTCTGCCCGCGGCCGCAGCCGGCCTGGCGCTGCCGCCGCCGGGCCTCGGCACGGTGGCCTGGGCGCTGCTCACGGAATCCGTGACCGGACTGATCCTCGGTCTCTGGCTTCGGCTCTTCATGCACGCGCTGCAGACCGCAGGAAGCATCGCGGCGCAATCCACCTCTCTGGCGCAGCTGCTGGGCAACAGCGCCGCGGATCCGATGCCGGCGATCGGGCATGTGCTGACGGTGTCGGCGCTGGCGTTGCTGATGAGCACGGGCTTTCACGTCAAGGTGGCCGGGTTCATCCTTCTTTCCTTCGAGCTGTTTCCGGCTCTGCACCTGCCCGATCCGGCGCTCATCGCACAGGCCGGACGCGGCCACGTCGCCATGGCCTTCGCCCTGGCCTTTACGCTCGCCGCGCCCTTCGTGATCCTCTCGGCGCTCTACAATCTGACCCTCGGCTTCATCAACAAGGCGATGCCACAACTGATGGTGGCGTTTGTCGGGGCCCCGGTGATCACCTTCGGCTCGATCGTCTTGCTCATGGTCACCGCTCCGCTGATGCTCTCGGTCTGGATCGCAAGCGTCGACCGGTTTCTGTCCGGCCAGACCCCCTAGGCGCCCATGGCAGAGGAACAGTCGGCCGAAAAATCCCACGAACCATCGCCACGCAAGCTCGAAGAGGCGCGACGCAAGGGCGAGATCCCGCGGTCGCCAGACCTGCTGACCGCGGCAGCCTATGTCGGGCTGCTGGCGACCGGCGTCTCAATCGGGGGGGCAACGGTTCTGCGCCTTGGCGAGGCGATGCTCCCGTTCGTCGAGCGCCCCGAGAAGATCGCATCGCTGTTCTTCGACGGCATGGCGACGGCGCCCGCGGCCACGGTGCTCGGCGCCGTGCTGGCGCCGGTCCTGCCGTGGCTGGCGGTGCCGGGAGCGCTGGTCTTGGGCGCGCTGTTCGCGACCCGCGGCCTCGTATTCGCACCGTCGCGTCTGGCACCGAAGGCCAGCCGCCTGTCTCCGTTGGAAAATGCGCGAAACAAGTATGGCCGGCGGGGCCTGTTCGAATTTCTGAAGAGCTTCGTCAAGCTGACAGTCTATTCCGTCGTGCTCGGCCTGTTCCTGTCATCGCGCTATGATCTCATCATCGGGGTGCTTCGCGGGGCGCCGACGGATGCCGCCGAGCTCATGGCCGATCTAATGCTGCAGCTGCTCGGGATTGCCGCGGTGGTGGCTCTGTGCATCGGCGCGATAGACTATCTTTGGCAACGGGCCGAGCATTTGCGGCGCAACCGGATGTCCCAGAAAGAGCTTCGGGATGAGCACAAGGAGGCCGAGGGTGATCCGATGTTCAAACAGCAGCGTCGCGCCCGCGCGCAGGAGATCGCCCAGACCCAGATGATGGCCGACGTTCCGCGCGCCGATGTGGTGATCGTGAACCCGAGCCATTATGCCGTGGCGCTGAGCTGGAGCCGCAAGCCCGGGGAGGCACCGATCTGTGTCGCCAAGGGCATGGACGAGGTCGCCCGCCGGATCCGCGAGATCGCCGAAGAGGCGGGCGTTCCGCTGCATTCCGATCCGCCCACCGCGCGGGCGCTGCATGCCACCACCCGGATCGGGGAGCAGATCGCGCCCGAACATTACCGCCCCGTGGCGGCGGCGATCCGTTTCGCCGAGGACATGCGCGCGGCAATGCGCCGTCGGCGAGGTGGGGAATGAGCCGCGCGCAGGCCGATCTTGCTCAGCTCACCCGGCTTCTCCAGGACCGGGCCTTCGAGCAGCACCGCCGCGACCGGGACGAGGAGCGGCGCCTTCTGGATGAACTGGCGCGGATCGATGCGTTGAGACAGGCCGCCTTTGCCGAGACCGAGAGCCTTGCGGACCGGCGGCTGCTAGGGGCCGACACGCTCTGGCAGGGCTGGCTGTCGCGCAGAAGAGGTGAGCTGAACCAGGATCTGGCGCGCTGCCGCGTGCGACAGGAGCATAGCCTTGCTCGGGCGCGCCTCGCGCTGGCCCGGACCGAGGCAACCAGACGGTTGCAGCAGCAGGAGGCGGCCGTCTTGCGGGACAAGCGGCTCCATCACGAAGAGATCCGGCTGGACGCGCTTTGGCGGCTGGCTTTCAAGGAGCCGGAGATCTGACCCGCGGTCAGGAATCCTGTCGCGCGATCTCGGTGATCAGCACATCGACCACGATCTTGCCCATCACGTTGCGGGCGGCTTCCCAGAGGGCGCGGCGCAGTCGGTCCATGCGGTGCTGCTCGGTGAAATTTCCCGCAAACCCCCCGATATTGGCGTGGTCGAAGAGGACGCGCAGAAACACATCGCGGAGCTTCGGTTCCTGGGCAAAGACCGCCTCGGTCTCGCCCGGGCCCACCTCGAGGCTCAGCGACAGGACCACGAGCGACTCGACCCGGTTGTTCCCGACAACCGGAACCACGAACTGGTTGGTCATCCGCACGTATTCATTGCCGCCTTCGCCCTGCTCATCGCCGGCATCGGGCGCAGGCTCGCCCCCCTCATGCGCGGCGCCGTCATGTCCCTCACCGGTCGAGGCGGCCCCGGCTGTCTCGGGGGACGTGGGCGCCGGCGCGAGGAAGAGGCCGGCGCCGATCCCCGCTGCAGTGCCGATCACGGCGAGAAGAATGGGCAGCAGTTTTTTCATCGCGGCCTCGTCAAAATGGCAGGATCATGTCGAGCACCTGCTGGCCGTAGCGCGGTTGCTGCATGTCGCTGATCTGGCCGCGACCGCCATAGGAAATCTTGGCCGAGGCAATCTTGTCATAGGTGATCTCGTTCTGGCGCGTGATGTCTTCGGGGCGGACGAAGCCTGACACCAGCAATTCCCGAAGCTCGAAATTCACCCGAACCTCCTGCGCGCCCTCGATCGCAAGCACCCCGTTCGGCATCACATCGGTGATCGTCGCAGCCACGCGCAGGGTGAGCTCTTCGCTGCGCGCGACCTGCCCGTCGCCCCCCGAGGCGGCCTGACTGCCAAGATCGACCGCATCCGCCATCGTCGCCCCGAGCGGCAGATCCTCGTCGATGCGTTGCGGGATGCCCAGAAGCTGGGGCACCGAAAGGCTCTCCGAGCCGGACCGCGACCGCGACGTGCTGTTCGAGATGCTGGCCTCGTCATCTATCTCGATCACCACGGTGAGAATGTCGCCGCGTTTCATCGCCCGCCGATCCCCCAGCAGCGAGCTTCGCTCGCGGCTCCAGAGCGAGGCCTGATCGGTCTGACGTTCGGGCAGGGCGACGGTCGGGACCCCGGAATAGGCCATGGCAACGCGCTCCGGGCTCTGCTCCTGCGGTGTGAAGCTCGGGGCCTTGCCGAGATGGTCGAGACGGCTGCACCCGAAGAGAGCCAGAAATCCGAGAAGGCAGATAATGCGATATGTCATTGCTCAGTCTCCCAAAACGCTCACCGTCCCGGAGGCGGTGACCGTTCCGAACAGCGTGCTGCGCGACGACAGGTTCATCACCCGAACCCGTTCGCCCGCGCCGGCCCGGTCGAGCGCGCGCCCTTCGGTGACGATATGAAGCCTGTTGCGGGCGAAGATCAGTTCGACGATCTGGTTGCGCTCGACCAGTGCCGGGGCGCCGACCGCACCACGCATCACCGCACGTCCGGGATAGAGCGTGACCCGGGCCTCTTGCCCGATGACATCTTCAAGAGCGACATGGGCCCCTGGGACCTCTGCTGGCTCCAGCCGGACCGCATCCGCCGGAACGATATCCTGAGCGCGCACAGTGCGGGTCGCGACCACGGTCTGTGCATCGGCGCCGGCTGCCGCGAGGCACAGGAGCAGCGCCAGTCGCATCAGCGCACCTGCACCGTTGCGCCAAGCATCTGGTCAGCCGCCGAGATGACCTTGGAATTAAGCTCGTAGCCGCGCTGGGCTTCGATCAGTTCGGTGATCTCGTAGACCGGATCGACGGAGCTGTCCTCGAGATAGCCATGCCGGAAGGTGCCCAGCCCATCCTGCCCCGCGGTGGTCTGGATCGGCGGGCCGGAGGCTTCGGTCTCGGTGAAGAGATTGCCGCCGATGGCCTCGAGCCCCTTGGGATTGGTGAAGCCGACAAGGGTGAGCTGACCCAGAAGCTGGGCTTCGACGGCGTCGTTGAAATAGGCATAGATCTCTCCCTCGGCATTGATCGACAGGCTCGTGGCGTCGTCGGGGATGACGATCTCCGGCGCGACGGGAAGCCCGTCGGAGGTGACGATCAGCCCCTCGCCGTCGCGCTTCAGCGCGCCGTCGCGGGTGTAGCCGGCAAGGCCCGACGGCAGCGTGACCTCGAAATAGCCGCGTCCCTCGATGGCCAGGTCGAGATCGCCGCCGGTCTGGGACAATGCGCCCTGTGCGAGCTTCATCGTGACCGCTGCCGGGCGGGCCCCAAGCCCCAGCTGAACGCCGGTCGGCAGCATGGTGCCGTCGGCGGCGCTCACCGTGCCGGCGCGGGCGAGCTGTTGATAATGCAGATCGGCAAACTCGGCCCGACGGGCGTTGTAGCCGGTCGTGCTCATGTTCGAGAGGTTGTTCGAAATGACCTCGACCCGCATTTGCTGGGCGCTCATGCCGGTGGCGGCGATTTTCAGGGCACGCATGACGCTCTCCTCAGGTGATCAGGGATTTGATGGCGGCGCGGACGCGTTCATCCTCGCGCTGCAGGAAATTCTGGCCCATTTCGTAGGCGCGCTGGACTTCGATCATGCGGGCGATCTGCAGGATCGGATCGACATTCGCGCTTTCGACAAAGCCCTGCCGCACGCGCGGAGCCTCTGCGGGGTCGTACCCGGCCTCGGCGCGGAACAGCACACCGCCCTCGCGGATCAGCGCACCCGGCTCGAGCGGTTGCACGATCCCGATCTGGCCAATCGGCGCGCCATTGCTGCTGATCGTGCCGTCCTGACCGATGGCGAGATCCGTCGCATCCGGCGGGATGAAGACCGCCGCGCCGCCGGAATCGAGCACCAGATGCCCGTCCTGCGTGACCAGATCGCCGGCAGCACTGCTGGCGAAATTGCCCGCTCTGGTCAGGCGTTCGCCGGCCGGGGTCTGCACGAGAAAGAAACCGTCGCCTTCGATGGCGAGGTCCAGCTGGCCGCCCGTGCGGGTCAGGCTGCCCTGCGCGAAAGACGTGTTTCGCACGTGGCTCGCCGACATGGCGACGCTGCCATCCCGGTCGGTCTGGCGCACGTATTCGGAGAACACCACGCCCTGCTGGCGATAGCCGGTGGTCGCCATGTTGGCGATGTTGTTCGCCACCATCCGCATCTCGCGCATGAGGCCCTGCTGCCGGGACAAGGTTGTATAGTCGGTGATGCCCATGTCAGCCCCCGGTGATGACGGGAATGATGCGGCCCTGAAAGAAGCCGACCAGAGTTTCGGACATGAAGCTCATCGACATCCAGAACACCACGACGATGGCGAGCAGCTTCGGCACGAAGGTCAGCGTCATCTCCTGCACGGAGGTCAGCGCCTGGAACAGGCCCACGCCCACACCGGCGAGAAGCGCCGCGCTCAGGATCGGCACCGAGGTGATGGTTGCGACCCAGAGGCCCTGTCTGAGTGTGTCATAGAAGATGGTTTCGCTCAGCATGGCTCAGACCGGCATCCGCAGGATTTCCTGGTAGGCTTCGACGACCTTGTTGCGAAGCGCGACGACCGTTTCGACCGCGAGTTCGGACTGGGCCAGCGCTTGGACCAGCGCATGGGGGTCGGCATCTCCGGCCATCGCCGCCGTCGCCGTGGCCTCGGCCTCGTTCAGCGTGGTGGCGAAATCCTGTGCGGCGCTTTTCAGCCGTGACGCGGCGCTGTCGGCACCGGGCTGCGGCTCTGTTGCGGGGCGCTGTGCCGCGTATTTCTGCGCGGCAAAAAGCGATCGGACGTCCATTCTGGTCTCCTTTCACGCGATGTTGGGCTCTATCCTCGGCGCAGCAGATCCATCAGGTTGCTGGACATCTGCCGCGTCTGTTCGAACATCTTCAGGTTGGCTTCGTAGCTGCGCTGCGCCTCGCGGGCGTCGGCCAGCTCCACGATCAGATCGACATTGGTGCCGTCGTAGAAGCCCGCAGGATCGGCGAGGGGATGCTCGGGATCCCAGATCCGTTCCAGATCGCTGCGGTCGAGCCGCGTATCGCCGGCCTGCACGTCCCGGACGCCGTCACGGCCCTCACCGGGTTCGAATGGCAGGGTCTTGCGGCGGTAACCGGGCGTATCGACATTGGCTATGTTCTCGGACACCACGCGCAGTCGCTCGGCCTGGGCGCGCAGTCCGCTGGAAGAGACCGACAGGGCATCTGAAAAGGCACTCATTCATCCATCTCCTTCTCTAGCGCCCGAGGCTCGTGCGCAGGATGTTGAGGCTTGATCGGTAGATCGACAGCGCGCGACCGTGGCCGCGCGACGCCGCGACAGCCATCATCATTTCCCCCTCGATCGAGACTGAGTTCCCGTTCGGATCGACGCTTGCCCGGCGCAGGGTCGGCTCTGGCAGGTGATCCTGGCGCAGCCCGTGCAAGTGCCTGTCCCGGGTGGCGCGTTGGGAACCCTCGGACCCGCGGACGGTGGCTTCGAAATCCGGGATATCGAGTGCGTGATATCCAGGTGTATCGGCATTGGCGATATTCTGCGCGCTGAGGGCCTGCCGCAGGCCGGAATGCTTCGCAAGCGCCATGGCCGTCTGGAAGACGTTCAGGTTCTGGAACATCGGGGCTTCTCCCTCGATTGGTTTCAACCAAGGCTTAAGGCTGATTCCTTTAGAAATGGTTTGAGACCGCTGAAGGGGGCGCCTGATGGAGAAACTCGAGCTGAACGGTCTGCTGACGCAGATCTCGCAGATTCGTCCGGCGCGCGCGGTCGGGCGCGTCCGCTCGGTGGACGGCACGGTCATCTGGATCCGCGGCCTTGCGCACCTGGCCTGCATCGGCGATCGCCTGCGGCTTTATCATGCCGGCGGCGCACTTGACGGAGAGGTGCTGCGCATTCGCGACGACCTGGTCGCGATGCTGCCCGACGAGGGGCCCGAGGGGGTGTCTCAGGGCGATCGTGTTGCGGTGCTCGGACCACCGGTTCTGGCGCCCTCCGATGATTGGGTCGGGCGGGTGATCGACCCGTACGGGCAGCCGCTCGACGGTCGGCCGCTTTCCCCGGGGCCGCGCCGGCGACCGTTTCGGACAAACCCGCCGCCCGCGGCGCAGCGGCGCGGCCTCGGGGGGCGCCTTCGCAGCGGGCTCGCCGCGTTCGACACGTTTCTCCCGATCGTTCGGGGGCAGCGCGTGGGGCTGTTCGCCGGCTCTGGCGTGGGCAAGTCGCGGCTTCTGGCCTCGCTCGCGCGCGGCGTCGAGGCCGATGTCGTCGTGCTGGCGCTGATCGGGGAGCGCGGGCGCGAAGTGCATGATTTCGTGCATGATGTTCTTGGTCCCGAGGGCATGGCGCGCAGCGTGGTGGTCGCCGCGAGCTCGGACCGTTCGCCGCTCGAGCGGCGGCGCTGCGCGCTTGCCGCGATGACCGTGGCAGAGCACTTCCGCGACGGTGGCCGGCAGGTTCTTCTGCTTGCCGATTCGATCACACGATTTGCCGAGGCGCATCGCGAGGTCGCGGTCGCCGCTGGCGAGATGCCGGCGCTTCGTGGCTTTCCGCCCTCGACCGCCAATCAGATCATGCGACTGGCCGAACGGGCGGGGCCCGGTCTGGTCGGGGCCGGCGACATCACCGCGATTTTCAGCGTTCTCGTCGCCGGGTCCGACATGGAAGAGCCGATCGCGGATATCCTGCGCGGCGTGCTCGATGGCCACGTCGTGCTGAGCCGCGAGATCGCGGAACGGGGCCGGTTTCCGGCGATCGATATCTTGCGATCGGTGTCGCGCAGCCTCCCCGAGGCAGCAACCGAAGAGGAGAACGACGTGCTTCTTCAGGCGCGTCACCTGCTTGGGGCCTATGCGCGGTCCGAGACGATGATCCGCGCGGGGCTTTACCGGGAGGGCGAGGATCCGCTGCTCGATCAGGCTATCAGAGCTTGGCCCGATCTCGATAACTTCGTCGCCGAGGCGGCTCCTCATGGGCCACACGCCGCGTTCAACCAGCTTCGGCTGATCCTGCGTCGCTCCGGCGTCCGGTCTCCGCAACAGAAAAGGCGCCTGTCAGCCGCCGGCTGACTTCCCTAGACTCGGTCGCGATCGTAGCGAATTGTGCTGAGCAGGGTGAGGGCGATCTGTTGCGAACCGAAGGCACCGTTTT
>Ga0114904_1000125_pt1 | contig 45245 bp, 42 predicted proteins | sample MalvirDeepMed_s6_FD_83498 | JGI IMG/M metagenome (GOLD analysis project Ga0114904, IMG submission 83498) | Marine viral communities from the Global Malaspina Expedition - Malaspina viral metaG DeepMed_s6 | ecosystem: Environmental > Aquatic > Marine > Oceanic | place: Mediterranean Sea... | reverse complement strand
GGGGTGAGAGAATCCGGTTGCCAGTCAAAAAGTACGATGCACATAGGGGGTTGTTCCCGTTGTTTTCGTGCAGCGTGACGCATTCAGCGTGCTGCGTTACACCGTGCTAGCATACCTGCCTTGCGAGTGATTGGCATAAGGGCCGGCCAATGTGGGAACTGTTTCTGATTTGCCTGGGTGTGGGTGTGGGCGCCGGTCTGCTGGCCGGGGCGCTGGGCCTGGGCGGTGGCGTGGTGATTGTGCCGGCCCTGATCTTTCTGTTTCACGGGCTCGGTTTTCCCGCTGATCTGGTGGCGAAGATGGCGGTGGCCACCTCCCTGAGCACGATCATGATTACCTCTATCAGCGCGGTGCGGACCCATCACAAGGCGGGCTTTGTGCGCTGGCCGGTGGTGTTGCGGCTGGGCGTGGGGATTGTGTTGGGGGCCTTCGCCGGGGCCTTTATCGCTGATGCCATGAAAGGGGAACTGCTGACCCGGTTGTTCGGTCTCTTTGCCATGGTGATTGCCTTGCAGATGGCGCTGACGGGCCGCAAGGCGCCGGACGGCAACCTGCCGGAGCGGGTGCCCGCCGCCGCGGGGCTGGGTGTGGCTGGGGTGCTGATCGGTACCGGCTCTGCCATTTTCGGTATTGGCGGCGGCTCGTTGACGGTGCCGTTCCTGAGCTGGTGCCGGTTGAGAATGCAGGAAGCGGTGGCCATCGCGTCCGCCTGTGGTCTGCCTATCGCCATTGCCGGCACCCTGGGTTTTGCGGTGGCCGGCTGGCAGGAAACCCGCCTCCCTGAAGGGGCGCTGGGCTATGTGTTTTTGCCGGCAACAGCCGGTATAGTGCTCACCAGTTTTCCGTTCGCGCGACTGGCGGCGCGACTCAGCCACCGGCTGCCTTCAGCCATGCTGAAAAAGGTGTTCGCAGTGGTGTTGTTTGTCATCGGCCTCAGGCTGGTTTTGGGATAGGCATTATGGAATTTCCGCAGATTGATCCGGTGGCGATTGCCATTGGTCCCCTCAAGGTGCACTGGTACGGCCTGATGTACATGATCGGCTTTGCCGCCGCCTGGTTGCTGGGGGTGTATCGCGCCAAGCAACCGAACTCGGGCTGGACCAAGGACCAGGTGGGCGATCTGGTCTTCTACGGCGCCATGGGGGTGATCCTGGGTGGCCGGTTGGGTTATGTGCTGTTCTATAACTTCGGCAAGTTCCTGGATGATCCGATCTGGCTATTCAAGCTGTGGGACGGCGGCATGAGCTTCCACGGTGGCGCCATCGGCGTACTGGTGGCGTTCTGGCTGTTCGGCCGCAAGACCAACAAGCGGTTTTTCCAGGTGGCGGATTTCATGGTACCCATGGTGCCGATCGGTCTGGCCACCGGTCGCCTGGGTAATTTCATCAATGCAGAGCTGTGGGGCCGCACCAGTGATGCGCCCTGGGCCATGGTGTTCCCCACGGATCCGGATCGCCTGCCTCGGCACCCTTCCCAACTGTACGAGTTTGCCCTGGAAGGGGTGCTGCTGTTTCTCGTGCTGTGGTTCTATTCGGCCAAGCCCCGGCCGGCCGGGGCGGTGACCGGGCTGTTCGGGGTTGGTTATGGTTTGGGCCGAACTTTTGTAGAATTTTTCCGTGAACCGGATGCTCACCTTGGTTACCTGAGCGGTGGCTGGCTGACCATGGGGATGTTGTTGAGCATCCCTATGATCATTCTCGGTGCCGCCATGATGGTGTGGGCCTACCGCCATGATGATCGTGCCGTTACCCCTTCCCGGAGTCGTTCATGAAGCAATATCTCGAGCTGCTGCGCCACGTGCGTGAGCATGGCACCTTCAAGGAAGACCGTACCGGTACCGGTACCTATGCGGTGTTCGGTCACCAGATGCGTTTTGATCTGAGTGAAGGTTTTCCCATGGTCACCACCAAGAAGCTGCACCTTCGCTCCATCATTCACGAGCTGCTTTGGTTTCTCTCCGGTGACACCAATATCCGTTATCTGAAGGAAAACGGGGTGTCGATCTGGGATGGCTGGGCGACGCCGGACGGCGAGCTGGGCCCGGTGTATGGTGAGCAGTGGCGCAGCTGGAAAACCCACGACGGCCAGGTGATTGACCAGATCAGCGAGGTGCTGGCGGAGATCAAGCGCAACCCGGATTCCCGCCGCCTGGTGGTCAGTGCCTGGAATCCGGCGGTTCTGCCGGACCCGTCCATTTCTCCGGATGCCAATGCCGCCGCCGGCAAGCAGGCGCTGCCGCCGTGTCATTGTCTGTTCCAGTTTTATGTAGCGGACGGCAAGTTAAGCTGTCAGCTGTACCAGCGCAGCGGCGATATCTTTCTGGGCGTGCCGTTCAATATCGCTTCCTATGCGTTGCTGACGTTGATGATGGCGCAGGTCTGTGGTCTGGAGCCTGGCGATTTCGTGCATACCCTGGGTGATGCGCACCTGTATTCCAATCATCTGGAGCAGGCAGATACCCAGCTGGCCCGGGATCCGCGTCCGCTGCCCACCATGACGTTGAACCCGGAGGTAAAAGACCTGTTCGCTTTTACCTTTGACGATTTCACCTTGAGCGATTACGAGCCCCACGCCCATATCAAGGCGCCGGTGGCGATTTGAGACAAGTCTGGCGTCGGGTGTCTGACGTCAGATGACTAAACCTTTGCGTCCGACTTCCGACGTCAGACGTCCGACTGCAGATTTTACTATGTCCATTCGTCTTTCCCTGATGGTCGCCAAGGCCAGCAATAATGTGATCGGCCGCAATAACAAGCTGCCCTGGTATTTGCCCAACGACCTGAAGTACTTCAAGCAGGTCACCTTTGGCAAGCCAGTGATCATGGGCCGCAAAACCTGGGATTCTCTGGGTAAGCCGTTACCCGGCCGCACCAATATCGTCATCACCCGCCAGCCGGATTTTCAGGCAGAAGGCGCCAAGGTGGTGGCGACGCTGGAAGAGGCGGTGACCATGGCGGAAAACGTGGCCTTCATCGAAGGGCAGGACGAGGCAGTGGTGATGGGTGGCTCAGAGATTTATGCGCTGGCCCTGCCGAAAACGGACCGACTCTATCTCACCGAAGTGCATGCGGAGGTCGACGGCGATACCTGGTTCCCGGAGTACGACACATCTGAATGGAAAGAGATTGGCCGGGAAGATTTTTCGGCGGAAGGGCCGAACCCCTACGATTATTCGTTCGTGGTGTACGAACGAAAATAGGGGCGAGCTGCGAGCGAGAGGTTCGTCATTTCTACGAAGCCGCTGTAGGAGCACCTCTTGAGGTGCGAACCGCGCTTGCGCGGAAATCGACCGTAGGGCGATCAGGAATTTCAGAGCGTGCCAAGTTTTCTCAGTGTAAGGGCGAATCTGGCTGATTGGTGCCACGCCGCGGTTCGCACCTCAAGCGGTGCTCCTACAAATTCATCCCCTCGGCTCAATCAACACTTCACTCTTCACCGACTGGGCGATAAAGCACTTCTCGTGGGCGCGCTGGTGCAGGGCCTGGATCTTGCCGGCGTCCGGCTGTTCGCCGCTGAAGGTCACCAGCGGCTGCAGTAATACCTGTCGCACATAAATCATTGCCTGCTCGTTCTGACCAAGGATGGCTTCGGGGGCGTCGTCGTAGCTGGTCACGGAAAGGCCTTCGCGGGCCGCTTCGGTGAGAAACGACAGCAGGTGGCAGCTGGCCAGGGCGGCGATAAAGGCTTCTTCCGGTTCCATGAATTCCTGCTGGCCATGATGACCATCCACCACACGAACTTCATTGCCATCGGCCAGGTGCCAGAGGTAGTGATCCTCGCCGTGGGCGTTCCAGCTCAGATGCATAGTGTGTTGTGGCACGACATATCCCCGGTTGGTTTATTCTTCAGGGCAGTATGCCATCAAAACAGCCACTTGCCATGGCGGCTTTGGTCGAAGTCGGTGACAAAACGTCAGTGGGAGGTGTCGGGTGTATCCGGGAATGACAGGTTGCGACGAGTGGTGGCTGGGGAAAACGTTACCGCCACCACTCGTGTGTTTGTTCTAGTGCGTGGTGCTGTCCAGGGCCATTTCCCAGTAGCGGAATACCGCCACATTGACCAGAGCACTCATCAGGCTTACTGGCAGGCCCACCAGCAGTGCGGCAGCCTGGGGGTGACTGACGGCGGCGGTGACCAGTGATGCCAGAATGCTGCTCATTAACAGATAGGCAAGGAAAACCAGTACCAGTACCAGTAGCAGCGGCCACTGCTGGGCTTCTGTCATGGCGAAGGACTGACGCAGCGCATCGATGGGATTGCGACGCTTCAGGACGACCAGGAAAGGCGCGAAGCATAGGCGGGTGTAGACCCACAGAGCAGGGAAGAAAAACGCAAGCCAGCCCAGTGAGACACCAACGGCCATGATGGCATAGGTGGCCAGCAGCATCGGATAGACCAGCAAGGCGGCTGCCAGACACTGTAGCAGTCCTGCCGGTTTGCCGGTGCGCGCGGCAGCTAGCTGGGCAATCAGCGCCCCTTCCGCCAGCGGACGACTGAGTAGCACGATGGCCAGGCTGATGCCGCTGAACTGCAGGGCGCCGCCGGCTTCTTCCGGGAACACAAAACTGGGGCCAAACAGCCACTGGCTGGCTTCAGTGAGCAGGGCAAAGGGGGCGGTGACCAGGAAAATGGGCCCGAGGTTGCGCCACCAGAAATAGAGAATTTCGCGAAAACGTTGGCTGATCATGTCGGTTGCAAAGTTGAGGCTGGAAAGTTCAGCGGGAAAGGCGCTATTTCACCACAGCAGGCGCGGAGTTCACAGAGAAAGCAGGCGAATAGGCGTTGCGGGCTTGCGGGGGAGAGGCGTGTAATGGGGTTGGCCGCAGGTAGGGTGCAGTTTGCCTTAGGCGCAGTGCACCCTACGAAACAGTCGGCCGTGGCGATTGTTCACCACCAGTACTTGCCCCAGTTTTCCGGGTTGGCCCAGAAGCGCGGGTTGTTCCATTTGCGCTCGAAGTTGTAGTTGTCCAGATCGTAGCTGTAGATGTTCAGCTCGCGGCCATCCTGGGCGAAGTGGCCCTGTTCCCGGCAGCCCAGTGCCAGGAAGCCATTGCTGGGCCAGCGCAGTTTCTGCGGGGCCAGGGTGGGCTGGTACACCGCCACCATTGAATCGGTGTGCAGGTTTCGCAGCAGGCCCATCAGCGCCTCGCCGTCCCGCTGGCTCATGTATTCCAGCTGGTCGGCCACGATCGCCATATCCACCCGTTCGATCTCTTCCAGTGCCGCAAAGGGATCCTGCTCCTGGATTTCCACCAGCTTGCAGTCGTGATCCTTGCACCATTGGCTGACGACGGGGATGGGGTTGAGGCTGACGGTAACAATGGAGGAAGGCTGGTGGCTATCCAGGATAGCGGCCAGACGTTCCTGGGGGGATTCGGTCATGGGGTGTGCCATCGCGGTATTCATGAATTCAGTCTAGCGCGGTTGTGCAGGGCTTTCGATAGGGGAACGTAAAAACGTTGGCGGCTGAAGGTTCGAGGCGCGGATCGAGTTTGGCGAGGCGGCAGACAGTTCAAGCCCAGGAGTATTATCTGGAAAGAGATAATTGTGCTCTGCAATCCCTGATTGCCCTTTGAGTGATTTTCTCGCAAGCGAGGTTCGGGACTTAAGCGGCTTGCCTACGCGTTGGCCTTGGATCGTCTGGTTGCCGGGCTGTTTGTGATCTTCCTCAGGAAATCAAAAAAGAGCGTTGACTGCCAGCCAATCAATAATGATAATGATTCTCATATACAGACAAGGAGGCCAGCATGACCCAGCTCAAGAAGAATGTCACCGCTACCCCTCGACGGGTTTCTATCAATGCAGAAAGCAGTATTGCCAGCAGCCTGCTGCTTAACCATCAGGGCAAGCTCTGGATTGAGCACGATGGCGAGCGTTACCTGCTGCGACGCACCTCCAACAATCGATTGATCCTGACCAAGTAACGCGGCACGCAACAACGCGCTAAGGGTATTCAGATTTCGGCGCGGCATCCGGGCAGCAACAATCAAAGCCCTTGTTCCTGGTCGCGTGATGCAAGCAGTGTCTCAATTTCTCCCTGACGTGGATCGCCAGCCGCCGCCAGCTTTCCACACCTAATAACAAGCACCGTCGACAAGTATCGATGGTGTGGCGATCTGGAGGCAGCATGTCAGTGATGGCGTGGTCCCCGGCGCCGGCGGCATCTCCTCTGCTTCGTCAGTGCGGTGCTGCACTCGGTGATCGGGTTTTACGATTGCAGGACGAACCGTTGGCCATTCTCAAGGCCCTCTATCGACTCGGCTCGCTGGTGGTGACGACGTTTACCAGTGGCTCCCGGGTTTCCCAGAACATGCATTACCCGGCGTTTTATGAAGGGGAATGGTGGCTGGAGTCGGTGGGCGATCGTTGTCGGTTACGGCAAAGTCTACAGGTGTCCCAGTGGCATTCAGTGCTGGCGGTGCTGGAGCCCACCGGAGCCTTGCCGGCTCGCAGCCTGGTGTTTTTCGATCGCCAAGGGCAGCCATTGCAGCAGATGGCGGTAGCCCCGGATAGTGGTGGCCTGGCCTTCGAGGAGCTGGTCTGCGCCATGCTGCATCCGGATCAGCAAACGCTGAGCCTTCCCGCCGGGTTGCCCCGGGTTGTAGCCGGTGATCTGGGGCCGCTATCGCAGCTTGAGCGGGACTGGGCCGGCAGCGCCGATGACGAGGACTTCACTCATCTGCTGCAGCGTTGTGATAACCAGCGGTCAGTTCTGTACCGTTCGGTGCGGGATAGTTTTGCCTGCCCGGTACGCCCGGAAACCCTGCCGGCGGTGCTGGCGGAAGCCTCGCGGCGTGACGAGGCGACCACGCTGTGTGTGGGCAATCAAGGTGTGCGTCTGTGCATGACGGCACCCTGGTCGTCACCGCGCTGGCAAGACAGCCATTGTCATCTCGTCCATAACGGTGCCCTGGTGTCGCTGGATATGGCAAGAATGCAGAGCCTGTGGCGGCTGCGCAAGCCTGGTGATGGGCAGGTGATCACGGCGCTGGAAGCGCTGGATGAAAACGGTGACTGGTTGTGGACGCTGTCCGCCGGCGAAGCGGAGTCAGACTGGCGGGCGTTATTGAGGGATAGCGTGATTCGGTAGCTGCGAGCTACAAGCTACACTCGATTGGATAGGGAAAGACTGGACAGTTCCTCAAGTTCCGAGATACCTACGAAGCCGATGTAGGAGTACCTCTTGAGGTGCGAACCGCGCTTGCGCGGAAATCGACTGCAGGGCGATCAGGAATATCAGAGCGCGCCAGGTCCTGCTCAGTGCGAGGCCAAATCCAGCTGATTGGTGTCACTCCCGGTTCGCGGCTCGAGCGCCGCTCCTACAGTCTGGCGGGTTCGCCTGCAGGTAGCCTCCTACAGATACGTGCATCGGGCTCCCTGTTGCCGCCACCCTTAAAAGTGCTCGTCGAACTGCTTGAGCAGATCAATGATCTCACTCACATCCTGCTCCATGCCCTTCAGTGCCTCTTCCGCCATGGGGCTCACATCGCACTGGCCGGGCAGGGGATGGTCAGCGTCCAGAATGGCCCGGAAGCGGGCGATAAACACCCACTGCAACCACTGACTGAAATCCATGGTGTCGGCGAAGAACGGGGTGCTGCTGTTGAAGGCAGAGGGCGCCGGGGGTTGCTGTTCCCACAGGCCCTGCTGGTCCATCTCGGTCTGCAGGTCGTCGAGAAGGCTGGTGAGTTGCGCGCGTTTAGTCATCGAAAAGGGGTACCAGGTCAGGGAGTTCGTGAAGGTTGTGGATATGGTGACGGGGGTGGGCCAGATCAACCGGCCAGTCCAGATCAATCAGGTTGGCCCAGATGGCATGCATGCCATGTTCGCGGGCAGCATGTACATCTTCCAGGGGATGGTCGCCCACATGGGCCGCCTGGCTGGCGTCGACACCGGCGGATTTCAGTGCCGCCAGGAACATGTCCGGTGCGGGTTTGCGCTTGCCGATGGTTTCCGCAGAGTGATGGAAGGTGAACAGCTCGGCGATGCCGATCTGTTGCAGGTCAGCGTTGCCATTGGTCAGTGCGCCCAGCTGGTAGCTGTCGGCCAGCTGTTCGAGGACCTCCAGGGCCCCGGGGAAAAAGGTCACCTGATTGCGGGCACGGTGGAAAACCAGGAAGGCCTCCTCGGCAATCTTGCGCGCCTCGCCGGCGCTGAAGCCGTGTTCGGTAAAGGCCCGGGCCATTGCGTCCTGGCGCAGGGCGGTCAGGTTGTCCAGATAGTCCGGTCGTTCCCGCAGCAGGGCGGTACGTACCGCGCGTACCCGTTCGGCGCTCAGCGCCTGGGCGGCTTCCGGGTGGCGGTCGATGATCCAGTCACTGCATGCCTTCTCCGCCCGGCGAATCACTTCGTCCACCGGCCAGAGGGTATTATCCAGATCAAAGGTAATCAGTTTGAGTCGGCTCATGGCGCTATTGTAGCGCATGGCCGTGACTGTGGCCCGGCCATGGTGGCGAAGCTGCTGTAGGAGCTCCCTTCCAGGGGGCGAACCGTGCGCAGCACGGAATCGACCATAGGGCGATCAGGGCTCTCCAGACGCGATAGATCCTTGAAAATGGGGCCTCGCTACATGAGGTTCGTCCCCTGGAAGGGAACTCCTGCGGGAAGCGGCAGAGGTCAGGAAGACTCCTCGTCATCCCCCTTGCGACGCTGGGCTCTGGGGTGGGCGCCGTCATAGACCTGGGCCAGGTGCTGGAAATCCAGGTGGGTATAGACCTGGGTGGTGGCCAGATCGGCATGGCCCAGCAGTTCCTGCACCGCGCGCAGGTCGCCGGAAGATTCCAGCAGGTGAGTCGCAAAGGAATGGCGCAGCTTGTGGGGATGCAAGTGGTCATCCAGGCCCCGTTCCAGGGCATGGCGTTTCAGACGTTGCTGCACGCTGGAGGGCGACAGTCGACGGCCATTCTTGCTCAGGAAAAGCGCTTTTTCTTCGCTGTCTTTGATGAACAGGGTGCGGGCCTTGAGCCAGCGGCGCACGGCAGTGAGGGCGGGTTTGCCGATGGGTAGCTGGCGGGTCTTGTTACCTTTACCGGTGACCAGCAGCTGGCCGGCACTCAGATCCAGGCTGTCCAGATTCAGGCTCAGCAGTTCTGCCAGGCGCAGGCCGCAGGCGTAGAACAGTTCCATGATCGCCTGGTCGCGCAGGCTCAGCGGGTCGCCTTTTTCCATACCCGCGTCCAGCAGCTGGCCCACCTGGTCCGCATCCAGGGCCTTGGGCAGGCGCTTGCCACTTTTCGGTGGCCGCACATCCACCGCCGGGTTGTCCCGGGCCAGCCCTTCTCGCATCAGATAACTGTAAAAGGTACGCAGTGTGGACAGCAGGCGGGCAATGGTCTTGCCGCCTTTTCCCTGCCGGTGCAGGGTGGCCACCAGCGAGCGCATGTCGTGCACGGTGAGCGTGGCCCAGTCCCGCTGCCCGGTGAGACGGAAGGCGTCTTTCAGGTCACGCTGGTAGTTGCTGACGGTGTGGGGGGAGAGGCGGCGCTCGGAGGCCAGATGGGTCAGGAACGAATTGATAATTGATAGTTGATAATTGATAGCGCCAGAAGCGGCTGGATGTTCGTTATCCATTATCAATTCTCAATTGATTTCCCCGGTTTTTTTGGCTGCCTGATGCGGGTATTGCCGCAGCACTTCATGCAGGCGTCGGCTCAGTACCTGGCCGATGTGGGTAATGAACAGGGTGCCCAGAGAGCTGCGAAAATGCATGGCGCTTTTGCTGCCGATGGCCAGCAGGCCCAACTTTCCCTGGTATTCCAGGGGGACCATGGCGGCGGAGCGGATGTCGGTGGCATGTTCCTGGAACAGGGCCTGCATTTCCTCTTCGCGCATGGCGCCGCACACCGCCTTGCCGTTGCGTAGCAGGTGGTTGAGCGCGCTGGGCAGGGCGTCACTGTCCACGCAACGAATCTGGTTGCGCAGGTCGCCAAGGATAGGGATTTCCCGGTCGTAGAGCATCAACGCTACCCGGTCACAGTGGAAATCATCGCCGAGGCTGGTGAGCAGGTTGCGGAACAGTTTCTCTGCCCCACGGGCTTCCAGCAGGGACAGGGTCAGACGACGGGTCTTGTCGAACAGGTGATCGTTTTCCCGGGCCACGTCCAGCAAGCCGTTGAGGCGGTCGCGCAGCTCGTTGTTGCGGTCGCGGAGAATGGAGGCCTGACGTTCCAGTAATGATACGGCGTCACCTTTGGAGTCCGGCAGACGCAGTAGTTCCAGCAGCTCTGGGCGTTGCTGAAAGAAATCCGGATTGTCGCGCAAGTAAGCGGCAACCTGGTCGGCGCTGGCCTTGGTGTTCTCCGTCATGGATCCGTCCTTATACTGCCGCTGTTACATTAATGCTGCCATCATAGACATGGCTGGCGGGGCCTGTCATCCGGATGCCGCCCTGGCCATCGTAGCGAATCTGCAAGGTGCCGCCGGGCAGGTGCACGGTGACATCCTGATCCAGGAAGCCCCGCCGCTGGCCGATCACCACGGCGGCGCAGGCGCCGGAGCCGCAGGCCAGGGTTTCCCCGGCGCCCCGTTCGTAGACGCGCAGGCGGATTTCATTGCGGCTGACGATCTGCATGAAGCCCACGTTGACCCGCTCCGGGAACTGCTCGTGGCTTTCCAGCAGCGGTCCCACAGTTTCGACTGGTGCCGTGTCCACATTCTCCACCAGCAGGGTGCAGTGCGGATTGCCCAGGCCGACGGCGCCGACTTCGTAGGCATTGCTGCCCGCGACCAGAAAATAGGTGTCCTGTTCGCCCTTGGCGATCAGCGGAATCGCTTCCGGCGCCCAGCGCGGCGCGCCCATGTCCACGGTGACCTGTTCGTCGTCGGTCACTGCCAGGGTCATCTGCCCGGCGGCGGTTTCTACCACGATCTCTGCCTTGTCGGTAAGGCCATGGTCGCGCACGAAACGGGCAAAGCAGCGAGCGCCGTTACCACACTGGCTGACCTCGGAGCCGTCCGCATTGAGGATGCGATAACGGAAATCCGCACCGGCACTACGGGCCGGTTGCACGATCAGCATCTGGTCAAAGCCCACGCCGAAATGCCGGTCGCCCAAGCGGCGGATTTCATCGGCGGAAAACGGCACACCGGTTTCCGGCAGCGACTGGCTGATGCCGTCGATAACCATGAAATCGTTGCCCAGGCCGTGCATTTTGGTAAAGCGCAGGTTCATGCGGGGTGTCCGGTATGGGTAAAAGTCCATTGTACTCCGGGATGCGGGCGACGTCAGGTGATGGCGTATTCGCGTTGTTCCATGAGCGTTCAGGCTTGGCTACGAAGCCACTGTAGGAGCGCCTCTTGAGGCGCGAACCTGAGCCCAAGCGAGGGATGGGGTTCTGGGTGGCAACAAACCATTTACAAACTTTGGGGTGTGCCTGGCGATTTTTTCCTTCGCCTAAGCTCAGGTTCGCGCCTCAAGAGGCGCTCCTACAGGGAGCCCTGTAGAAACATCCATATGATGCAGCCAGCGACGTTCCTATGCTGGGCGGCATTCGGTGTACAATACGCTCTTACACTTCTTCAGGTTGTCACCATGCTTTCCTACCGCCACAGCTACCACGCCGGCAATTTTGCCGATGTCCTCAAGCACATCGTCCAGGTGGCGATCATTGAGTACCTGAAAAAGAAGGATAAACCCTTCACGGTGCATGATACCCATGCCGGGGCAGGCAGCTATGCCATTGCCAGTGATCACATGCAGAAGACCGGGGAATACCGGGACGGCATTGCACGGTTGTTGGATAACCGCACCGGTGTGGGGGTGATTGACCAGTACGTGGCGCTGGTGAAAAAACTCAACCCGGTGGGCAAGCTCACCGAGTATCCGGGTTCGCCGCTGATCAGCGCCAGCCTGTTGCGCGAGCAGGATCGGCTGCAGTGTTCGGAGTTGCACAGTACCGATTTCGAGTTGCTTCAGCGTCGCTTTGCCGATGACAAGCGGGTGCGTGTGGAAAAGCTGGACGCCTGGCAGGGATTCAAGGCCATGCTGCCGCCCCAGCATCGCCGTGGATTGGTGCTGATCGATCCTTCCTATGAAATGGAAGCGGATTACCTCGGTCTGTTGCCGGCGCTGCAGATGGCCATGGAGCGCTTCTCCACCGCCACCTATGCCATCTGGTACCCGGTGCTGGATCGCAACCGCACCGAGAGTTTCATCCGCCGCTTCGTCAAGGCCGAGATCCCCAACCTGCTGCGGGTGGAATGCTGTCCGCGCCCGGATGCCTCCGGCCGTGGCATGACCGGCTCCGGCATGCTGATCGTCAATCCGCCCTATACGCTGGCCCAGCATATGGCCCAGGCCATGCCTGTGCTCAAGAGTGCCCTGTGCGAACCCAACGGCCATACGCTGGTAAAAGAGCTCACCGGCGAGGCCTGACAGCCTTAACAAAATAGGGTGCGATGAGGAATGTGAATCGCACTGGGCGGGGGAGTCAGACACTCGCCTTGTCAGGCCGACCACCGGCAATGCGCCTTCGCCAGGGTGCTGGTAGACTGCGCCGCTTTTCGCGCCGCCGGTAAGTGCTTACTCGCCGGCGAAGGCCCATAACGGGAAAGAGAGCAACCGGACAGACAGCCGTCTGTAAGCCTGCCATGACACAGTCCTCTTCACATCGCCGCCCCAGCTTGTTCGATGCCCTGCTGCCTATAGTCGTGCTGGTGGCGCTGTTGGCGGCAGCGGTGTACCTGTTCGGCGACAGTGCTTCTTCCGGACCCAACCAGATTGCCCTGTTACTTTGTGCCGGGCTGGCCTCGCTGATCGCTTTCAAGAATGGTATGTCCTGGCGGGAAATCGAGACCGCCATGATCAAGGGCATTGCCGTGGCCCTGGGCGCGGTGCTGATTCTGCTCAGTGTGGGGGCATTAATTGGTACCTGGCGGCTGGCCGGCATTGTGCCGTCGCTGATCTATTTCGGACTGGAGCTGATGAACCCGGCCCTGTTCTATGCAGCGGCCTGCCTGATTTGCGCCATTATTGCCCTGAGTATCGGCTCCAGTTGGACAGTGGCGGCCACCGTTGGGGTGGCACTGATCGGGGTGGCCAACGGCCTGGGGTTATCGTTGCCGGTGGCCGCGGGGGCGGTGGTGTCTGGAGCCTATTTCGGCGACAAGATTTCGCCGCTGTCGGAAACCACCAATCTGGCACCGGCGGTGGCAGGCTCGGATCTGTTCGAGCATATCCGCCTGATGCTGTGGACCACGGTGCCCTCCATTGTCATCGCCCTGCTGATTTTCCTGTTCATGGGCTTTAACGCGGAAGTGGCCGGTGACACGGTGGACCGCATCCGCCCGCTACTGGCCGGCCTGGATAACCAGTTCCATATTTCCTTTCTGCATCTGATTCCCCTGCTGGTGCTGCTGGTACTGGCGCTCAAGCGCATGCCGGCGCTGCCGGCGATCTTCCTGGGGGCCTTGCTGGGTGGCATTTGGGCGCTGTTGTTCCAGCCCGAGGCCATTGCCGCCCAGGCGGGCGTGGCGCAGGCGGATATGGTGGCGTCACTGAAAGTGGTGTGGCAGACCTTTTATGCCGGTATCACGGTGGAAACCGGCGATGCGGCGCTCAATGATCTGCTGTCCGGTGGCGGCATGGCGTCCATGCTCAATACGGTATGGCTGATTCTCTGTGCCATGACGTTCGGGGCGGTGATGGAACATGCCGGTTTGCTGGCGAAGCTGATTGAAGGCTTGCTGGCGATGGTGAAGGGCGCGGCGGGGCTCATTGCGGCCACCTTGGCCACCTGTCTGGGCAGCAACATTCTCACTGCGGATCAGTACATTTCCATCATCATGCCCGGGCGCATGTTCCGTGAGGCCTATGAAAGGGAAGGGCTGGCGCCGGTGAATCTGTCCCGGGCGCTGGAGGACGGTGGCACTATCACCAGCCCGCTGATTCCCTGGAATACCTGCGGGGCCTACATGCAGTCGGTGCTGCTGGTGCCGGTGACGGATTATCTGTTCTTTGCGTTTTTCAACCTGATCAACCCGCTGCTGGCGCTGGTGTATGCCTGGCTGGGAATCAAGGTGCTGCGCCTGACCCCGCCGGCGGTGGCCGGCGAGGGGCGAGTGTCGGAAGGGTAGATTTCAGGGCAACAAGGATTCCAGCTTCAGCTGGTCCTCAACGGTTTCCCGCTGGCGCACTACAAAGGCCTGGTCGCCATCCACCATGACTTCGGCGGGGCGGTTGCGGCTGTTGTAGTTGCTGGCCATGGCAAAACCGTAGGCGCCGGCGCTGCGTACCGCCAACAGGTCGCCGGTCTCCAGGGACAGGGCCCGGTCCTTGCCAAGAAAGTCACCGGTCTCGCAGACCGGGCCGACGATATCCCAGTCGCGACAATCCGCATCATGGGGTTTGACCGGCACGATGTTCTGCCAGGCCGAATACAGGCTCGGGCGGATCAGGTCGTTCATGGCACCGTCGACAATGGCGAAGTTCTTGTGTTCGGTGGGCTTGAGGAACAGTACCTGGGTGACAAAGATACCGGCGTTGGCGGCAATGGCGCGGCCCGGCTCGATGTGTACCGGCAGGTCGCCGGGGATGTGCTTGAGCAGGGCCTGCACGTAATCGGCCGGGGCCGGGGGCGCTTCCTCGTTGTAGGTGACGCCCAGGCCGCCGCCCAGATCCAGATGGTGAATTTCGATACCCAGGTGCTGTAGCTGATCCAGCAGTTTGAGCACCCGCTCCAGAGCATCTTCGAACGGAGACAGCTTGGTCAGCTGGCTGCCGATATGGCAATCGATACCCAGCACCTTGATGTGCGGCAGCTCGGCGGCGCGCTGATACAGCGCCGGTGCCTTGGCGATATCCACACCGAACTTGTTGTCCTTCAGACCGGTGGAAATATAGGGGTGGGTCTGGGCGTCCACATCCGGGTTCACCCGGATGGCGATGGGGGCTTCACGGTCCAGTTCTCCGGCTACCAGGTTGAGCAGTTCCAGCTCGGCGGCGGATTCCACGTTGAAGCAGTGAATGTTGGCTTTCAGGGCAGCGGCCATTTCATCGGCGGTTTTGCCAACGCCGGAAAACACGATCTTGTCCGGATCGCCGCCGGCCCGCAGTACCCGCTCCAGCTCACCACCGGAAACGATATCAAAGCCGGCGCCGCAGCGGGCCAGCACGTTTAGTACCGCCAGGTTGGAGTTGGCTTTTACCGCATAACAGACCTGGTGGGGATGGTCCCCAAAGGCCTCGTCAAAGGCCTGGAAGTGACGCTCCAGGGTGGCGCGGGAGTAGAGATACAGCGGTGTGCCGAAGCGGTCCGCCAGTTGTTCTACCGGCAGTTCTTCAGCGAACAGCTCGCCGTCGCGGTACTGAAAGTGATCCATGATTATTCCTGTTCCCCGTCATCCTGGTCGGATACGGCGGGTTGGTCGGTGTTGTCGTCCTGTGCCTCTGCGGGCTCGGCAGCGGGTTCCTGGGGGGCGAAGTACAGCGGGCCTTTCTGGCCACAGCCAGCCAGCAGAACGACAAATAGCAGGGTGATGATACGCATCATCAAACTCCGAATGTGCGTGCGAAGGCGGATAGCGTGGCGCTTCCCCCTCGACGAAGGGTGGCGGAAAGGGCCGCGCCCTGTCCGCCCGAGGTTGATCAGTTACCGGTATTGTCCAGCGCTTGCCGGGCACGGGCAACTGCGGCACGCACCTGATCCGGGGCGGTGCCGCCGATATGGTTACGGGCGCTCACCGAGCCTTCCAGGGTCAGCACGTCGAACACGTCGTCTTCGATCTGATCACTGAATTGTTTCAGTTCAGACAGGGACATGTCGCTCAAGTCCTTCTTCTTTTCTACTCCGTAGGCCACGGCCTTGCCAACGATTTCGTGGGAGTCGCGGAAGGCAATGCCCTTGCGTACCAGGTAGTCGGCCAGGTCGGTGGCGGTGGCGAAGCCGCGGCGGGCCGCTTCGCGCATCACTTCGCGGTTGGGCTCCAGGGCCGGGACCATGTCACCGAAGGCGCGCAGGCTGCCCTTGAGGGTGTCTACGGCGTCGTAGAGTGGTTCCTTGTCTTCCTGATTGTCCTTGTTGTAGGCCAGCGGCTGGCTCTTCATGAGAGTCAGCAGGCTGATCAGGTGGCCGTTGACGCGTCCGGTCTTGCCGCGCACCAGCTCCGGCACGTCCGGGTTCTTCTTCTGCGGCATGATGGAGCTACCGGTGCAGAAGCGATCAGGCAAGTTGATGAAGTTGAACTGGGCGCTGGTCCACAGCACCAGCTCTTCGCTGATCCGCGACAGGTGAGTCATGGTCAGGGCCGCCAGGGCACAGAATTCGATGGCGAAGTCCCGGTCGCTGACGGCATCCAGAGAGTTTTCGCAGATGCCGTCAAAGCCCAGCAGTTCGCAAGTGCGCTCCCTGTTGATGGGGTAAGTGGTGCCTGCCAGGGCCGCAGCGCCAAGGGGCATGCGGTTGACCCGCTTCTTGCAGTCCAGCAACCGCTCGCGGTCGCGTTTGAGCATTTCGAACCAGGCCAGCAGATGGTGGCCGAAGGTCACCGGCTGGGCGGTCTGCAAGTGGGTGAAGCCGGGCATGATGGTGGCGGCTTCACGCTCGGCCAGGTCCAGCAGGCCGGTCATCAGGTGCAGATACTGCTCTTCCAGAATCAGCATCTCGTCACGCAGCCACAGGCGGATATCGGTGGCCACCTGGTCGTTACGGCTGCGGCCGGTGTGCAGCTTCTTGCCTGTGATGCCGATCTTGTCGGTGAGCCGCGCTTCAATGTTCATGTGCACGTCTTCCAGGGCCACGGACCACTGGAATTCACCGGCTTCGATTTCCTTCTGGATTTCCGCCAGACCATTGATGATGGCGTCGCGCTCCTCATCGGTGAGCACGCCCACTTCTGCCAGCATGGTGGCATGAGCCTGGGAGCCGAAGATGTCCTGGCGGTACATGCGCCGGTCGAAATTCACGCTGGCGGTGAATTCCTGAACGAACTGATCGGTGGATTCGCTGAAGCGGCCGCCCCAGAGTTTGTTCTGCTGCTTGTCGGTCATCGTACGGTTCCCATGCATAAAGCCGGATTTGCGAGGCGCGCAGTATAGCAGGGACCGGGGAGCCCCTGAACATTAGCCCTGCTGGTATTGCTTGGGTGATGTGCTCGCTTAATGTATAACTGCTTGTAACTAGTGATTTTTACTGACCGGAGATTCAATGGCGGCCACGGACGACCAGCCCAATTCAAGTTTCCTGCCCGACTTGTGCAGCACCCGCGCGGTGCTGGTGGTGGTGGTGGTAGCCGAGCTTATGGCTCTGGTGATCAACCTGGTGGCCACCTACTACAGTGATTTCAGCATGGGCCGCCTGGCAATTACCTCTCTGTTTGTGCAATGGGTGGGACTTACCTCGGCGGCGCTGGTCTGCCAGCTACGCCCGCGGCTCAATCGGTTGGCCCCCGCGGTGGCAGCGGTAGCGGTGGTACTGCTGGTGGTGATTGATACCCTGCTGTTCAGCGTGGTGGCCGCTCTGGTGATGGGGTGGGTCACCGGCAACTTGATGCCGGGCGCCCTGTGGACCATGGAAATCCTGGTCAACGGCCTGATCGCCGCCATTATCGCTGGCCTGGTCATGCGCTATTTCTATGTGCAGGAGCAACTGCGCCAGAAGGGCCAGGCGGAATTGCAGGCGCGTATCCAGGCTCTGCAGTCGCGGATTCGTCCGCATTTCCTGTTTAATTCCATGAATATCATCGCCAGCCTGATCGCGGTAGATCCGGATGCCGCCGAGCAAGTGGTGGAGGACCTGTCGGTGCTGTTCCGTGCCAGCTTGAAGAATATTGGCAACGAAGCAACGCTGGATGAGGAACTGGAGCTGTGTCGGCGCTATATTCATATTGAGCAGCTGCGCATGGGCGAGCGTTTACAGGTGGAATGGGATATTCGCGTGGAAGCAAAAAGCGTGATGATTCCGCTGTTAACCTTGCAACCCTTGCTCGAAAATGCCATTTATCATGGCATACAGCCATTAACTGCAGGTGGTGTGGTGACTATCCGGGCTCTGGCAGAAAATGGCGAGCTGGTGCTGTCGGTGAGTAACCCAAAGCCGGAAGGCGATGGGCACCACAAGGGGAACCGTATGGCACTGGAGAATATTCGTCACCGGCTGGAAGCGCTGTATGGTGACGAGGTGGCGGTTGAATCCCGACCGCAACAAAAAGAATACGAGATAGAAATCCGATATCCGCTGAAATAAAAAGGATGGGAATTATGCGGGTGCTTGTGTGTGATGACGAACAACTGGCACGGGACCGGCTCAAGCGGCTGGTGGAGAAAGCCGACGGGGTTGAAGTGGTGGCAGAAGCGGCCAATGGCCGGGAAGCCATTGAGCAGGCCCAGGCCTCCAGGCCGGACGTGATCCTCATGGATATTCGCATGCCGGAAATGGATGGCATGGAAGCTGCCGAGCATCTCAGCAAAATGGATAACCCTCCGGCGCTGATCTTCTGCACCGCCTATGATGAGCACGCCCTGCAGGCCTTCAAGGTCCATGCGGTGGATTATCTGCTCAAGCCGGTCAGTGCTGATGATCTGGCAACGGCTCTGGGCAAGGCGCGCACGCTGAACCGGGTGCAGTTGGCGGAAATCGGCAAGGAAGTCAGTGAGGAAAAACCCCGCCGCCGTGGACACATCAGCGCTCGCACCCATCGCGGGCTGGAACTGGTGCCGGTGGATGAGGTGCGTTATTTCCTGGCCGACCAGAAGTATGTAACCGTCTGCTCCGGCGAGGGCGAAGTTCTGATCGACGAAACTCTCAAGGAGCTGGAGACTGAATTCGGTGACCAGTTTGTGCGCATCCACCGTAATGCCCTGGTGGCGTTGAAGTTTATCGAAGGTATGGAAATGGCTACGGCCGGCCACCATCAGGTACGCCTGCGCGGCATTGATGAACGACTCACTGTCAGCCGCCGCCATGTGGCAGGGCTGCGTCGAGTGCTGCAGAATCTGTAGTCGTTAACAGAGGTTCACGGGCGTGCTAGCCTTGAGCCTCCCCATGTTTCTAGCGATCAAATAACAAGAACAGGAAACCTGCCATGAAAAAGCTTCTTCTTCTGCTGGTCAGCGCCGCAGCACTGAGCGGTTGTGCTTCCGCCACCATGCCGGTCACCGGTCTGCTCTACGGCAATGTCAAAGCGCCTCTTACCGCCACCGCCTCCACCGAGAAGCCCACCCGGGTTGGCCGGGCCAGCACCCGCTCGATTCTCGGCATCATCGCCTCCGGCGACGCCAGCATTCAGACCGCTGCCCGCAACGGTGGCATTACCGAGATCCATCACGTGGATTACGAGTCCCAGAACTTCTTCGGGGTTCTGGCGGAGTTTACCGTGGTGGTTTACGGCAACTGAAAAAAGCAGCTACAAGCTTCAAGCCGCAAGCTACAACGCGGCACAGAGGCCTGACTGATCTTCAGCACAGGGGCCGCGTCCAGAGTCTGGGCGCGGCCCCTGTGGTTTAATCACAACACCCTTTCTGGCGTGTTGTGGCTTGAAGCTTGATGCCGCTTTTCCTGTAAACTGTCCTCCTCATTTCAGAACCACAGGATCTCCCATGTCCCGCGAAGTCTTGCGTATCGCCACCCGTTCCAGCCCCCTTGCCATCTGGCAGGCGGAATACGTTCAGCAGCGTCTGGAAAGTCTGCACGAGGGGTTGAGCGTGGAGCTGGTGCGTATCAAGACCCAGGGGGACAAGATTCTCGATACCCCGCTGGCCAAGATTGGTGGCAAGGGCCTGTTCGTGAAGGAGCTGGAAGAGGCAATCATGGACGGCCGTGCGGATATTGCCGTGCATTCCATGAAGGATGTGCCCATGGAATTGCCGGAAGGCTTTGCGCTGCCGGTGATCTGTGAGCGGGAAGATCCCCGTGATGCCTTCGTTTCCAATCACCATGACAGCCTGTCTTCCTTGCCCCACGGAGCCTGTGTGGGTACTTCCAGCCTGCGCCGTCAGGCCCAGGTGCAGGCCAATCGGCCGGACCTGGTGGTAAAAAGCCTGCGCGGTAATGTGCAGACCCGGCTGGGCAAGCTGGATGCCGGCGAGTTCGACGCCATTATCCTGGCCGCTGCCGGTCTCAAGCGTCTGGAGATGCACGAGCGGATCCGTTACGAAATGCCCCCGGAGGAATCCCTGCCAGCGGTGGGGCAGGGCGCGGTCGGCATCGAATGCCGCGATGGCGATGCCCGTACCATCGAGTTGCTCAGCCCGCTCAGCGACCGCGACACCTGGGACCGGGTGGTGGCGGAACGAGCCATGAACCGGCGCCTGGAAGGCGGCTGCCAGGTGCCCATCGCCGGTTTTGCCCTGCTGGAAGATAATCAGCTCTGGTTGCGTGGCCTGGTTGCCGAAGAAAACGGCAAGCAGGTGTTGCGCGCGGAAGGTCGTGCTCCCCGCGAGCGCGGCGCGGAGCTGGGTGTAGAGATTGCCGAGCAACTGCTGGCCCAGGGGGCCGATGTCATTCTCAAGGCGCTCTACGAGCGGGGCTGATCATCATGCAGGTGCTGGTTACCCGTCCCCTGGGGCAGCAGCAAGCGTTAATGGATGCTCTTCGTGATGCCGGGTATCAGCCGTTGCATAGCCCGGCCCTGCATATCGAGCCGCTGCCGGTCAGCGATGCTACCCGCCGGGTTCTCATGGACCTGGACCTGTTCCACGCCGTTTTCTTTGCCAGTAGTAATGCCGCCCGCCTGGCTTTGGCCGCCATGGCGGATTTGTGGCCCCAGTGGCCGGTGGGGGTTCACTGGCTGGCGGTGGGTCAGGCTACTGCGGCGGAAATCAGCCGCTGGGATCTGCAGCCCACGGTTCCCGACGGCGGGTTCAATTCCGAAGCGGTATTAGCCCTGCCTTGCCTGCAACAACTGGCGGAAAAGAAAGTGCTGCTGTGCCGCGGTGAAAGCGGTCGGGAGTTGCTGGCGCAAACCCTTGCCGAGCGCGGCGCGGAGGTTGTCACCCTGCCGTTTTACCGTCGTTTGCCCAGCGCCGATTTCCATTGCCCCGAGTCATGCGACTGGGTCATGGTGACCAGTGTGGAAAGCTGGCAGGCGATCAGCGAAAAAATCCCACCTGGCGTCGGGGTGATAGCTGCCGGTGAGCGGGTGGCCTCTCATATCCGGGCGGAACATGCCGGTCCAGTGCGAGTGGCGGCCAGTGCCCATGATGAAGACATGCTGGTCACTCTGCCTTCTTCTATAAAGAACATGAATGACTGATTTATTCATATCGCCAAGGTAGTGTTTTGTAATTTATCTCGCGACTTCATGCCCTGTTTGCCTTCCCTATTACATTGTTTAATGGACACTCAGCGCAGCCCCAATTAAGGTTTTCGCTGAGAGCCTATTTAAGATCTATACGCAGCCGCGCCGGAATCTGTTTTTTGGTCGGGCCGTGAATGCGATTGTGTGGTGCAGTCGTTTGATATAAGCAAGCGCATTCACTGGCTGGCGGTAAAAGGGCGCGGCCCTTCGGGTTGCCGCTGAAAATGGCGCCATGCGGTGTTGTGAACCTTGAACTTGACCCGTCAGGCCCTGCGGCCTGGCGCCATTTTCAGCGGCAACGCGGCTGCGTATAGATCCTAAATAGGCTCTACGGATCGCCCGTTTGGGGGTGCCAGATAATCAGAACATGGAGCTGACATGACGCAGGAACGTCTTTATTCCCGCCAGACAGGCAAGAGCGTCTGGGTAGTACTGGTGGTGTTGGTGGTTCTGGCGGCCCTGGGGGCCGGTGGCTGGTGGGGTTGGCAACAGTTCCAACAGATGCAGAAGGAAAAAGCCGGTCTTGCCGGTCAGATCAGCGAATTGAAAGCGGCCATGGCCAGCCAGCGCAGTGAGGTCCAGGGTGCACTGTCCTCCTTCGAGAAAAAGCAGGCTGAGCTGTCCGCCCGCATGGTCAAGGACCGTGCAGTGTTGGCCGACATGCAAAGCGGTGGGCAGACCCTGTGGCTGGTCAACGAGGCCCGGGCACTGGCCAGCCTGGCCAGCCAGCGGTTGCTGCTGACCCAGGATGCGTCTGCAGCGCGGCGCTTGCTGAAGGCTGCAGATGAAACCCTGGCTCGCCTCGACGATCCTAAAGTGTTGCCGGCCCGCCAGGCGCTGGCCATGGACATGGAAAAACTCAGTGGTGCCGGTCAGGTAGATGTGCAGGGCATGGTGCTGCGCCTGGGCGCCCTGCGTCAGATTACCGCTGAGCTGGCAGTGCCAGTGGAGGAAGCTCCTCCCGAACGGGATATGCCGGACGTGAGTCAGCCCTGGTGGCAGGACGTGCTCGACCGTCTGCCCATCAATGTGCGCCACCATGAAGGCGCTGTGCCCCTGCCGTTGTCTGCAGAACAGGCGTCCCTGGTACGGCTCACTCTGGATGGCAGTCTGCAGCAGGCACAACTGGCCCTGATGCAGGGCCGTGCCAAGGCGTACCAGCAGGCACTGGATAATGCGCGTACCACGCTGGCTCAGTGGTTCCGTGAGGATGAGCCGCGGGCGGCGCAGATGCGCAAGGCCCTGAAAGAGCTGGGTGGCAGCAGCGTTGCCCAGGCCCTGCCGGAAATTGGTGCGGGGCTGGCGGCCATTGAAGAGTTGAAACGCAAGGAGGGCGGTGCATGAAAAAAGTCGCCCTGCTGATCGTCATCGCCCTGGTTGCCGCTCTGGCGCTGGGGCGCTGGATGGCGGCGGACTCCGGCTATGTGCTGGTGATCCGCGATGATTTTTCCATGGATACTACCCTGGGCTTTGTGGTGCTGGCGGCACTGTTGGCGGTGGTAGCCATTGTGATTCTCACCCTGCTCGGCAATGCGGCCTGGAATGTGCTGGAGCCGGTTCGTGCTACCCGTCGCTGGAAAAAAGCGGTGGCAGCACGGCGTCTGCGCAGTGGTCTTCTGCAGCTGGTGGATGGGGAACAGGAAAAGGCCGAGCGGCTGCTGGTTGCCGCCGGTGAAGACGGCGACTGGCCCCTGCTTGCCTGGCTGCTGGCCGCAGAAGCGGCCCAGGAACAGGATAACGTAGAGGCCAGTCAGCGGTATCTGGAAAACGCCAGTAGCGACCGTCGCGGTCGGCTGGTAGCGGGGCTGATGAAGGCCCGTTTCGCCCTGGACGATGGCTATCCGGAACAAGCTCGCCAGGAACTGAAGGTGCTGGCGGACCTGGCGCCGCGTAACAAGCGCATTCTGCGTACCTATGCGGAGGTGCTGGAAAGCCAGAAGGACTGGCCGGCCCTGTGTGCGCTGATGCCGCGTCTCAAGCGTGCCTTTGGCGAGGGCAAGGAGTCCCGTCGCGAACGCCGTGCCTGGTTGGCACTGCTGCAGGAAACCGCGCGCAAGCCCGGCTTCAATGACGCCGACAGTCGTCGCGAGGAACTGCGCAAGCTGTGGAAGGATGTGCCGGTGCATCTCAAGAATGATCCGGCCATGGTGGCCCGTTACACCGGTTTCCTGGCTCAGCTGGGCGGTGGCAAGGGGGCCCTGAATCTGGTCCGTGAGCAGTTGAGTCAGCAGTGGGACGACCGCCTGCCGCCGGTGCTGGAAGCCATCGACGATATTTCCCCGGATGATTTGCTACAGGTACTGGAAGGTTGGCTGGCAGAGCGACCGGGTAATGCGGCGGTATTGATTACGTCGGGTCGGGTGGCTCTCAAGGCCCGCCTGTGGGGTAAGGCACAGGGTTTTTTCGAAGCCGCCGCGAACTCCAGCCAGAGCGCGACAGCGCTGGCCGAGTTGTCACGCTTGTATCAGGCGCTGGGAGATTCCAGCAAGGCGCAGAAAGCGTTCGAGCGTCGCTTGCAGCAACTGGAAGGGCAGTTGCCCGCGTTGCCGATGCCGGAGAAGTCGCTGTAGAGCGGTATTGGAAAACGAAAATCAAAAGGCCGCGCCCGGGGAATCCGGGTGCGGCCTTTTTGCTGTAGAAGCGCCGCTTGAGGCGCGAAAAGGATCGAGTTACGAGGGACGAAACGATTTTCGAAACTCTAACCTCGTGACTCGCTTCTAATGCTGTTCGCGCCTCAAGCGGCGCTCCTGCAAAACCTGTCGGGCCCTTGCGATACCGTGTGGCGCCTTATTTCAGGGCCAGGGTGATGGCCCGGCCGACTTCCTGCCAGCCCTGATCCAGGGCTTCAACCAGCGCCGCATAGCCTTCGCCGTTTATTGGTCCCTGCCAGTCAATTTTTCCCTGCCGGGTTTGTTCTTCTGCGCTGAACTGCCAGGTGCCGGTGATCATGGCTACGTCACCCTCATCGTTCTGCACGCCCTGAAAGCGGCTGATTTGTAGTGCCAGTTTTCCCTGTTCCGGGAGTGTTGCCTGGCTTGCCAGGGTGGCCGCCAGTGCCCGCTGCAATTGTGAGCCCAGCGGTTCGGCCCAGCGGTGCTGGCGAGCCACGTGCAGCTCGGTATTGCTCAGTTGCAACACAATGCCGCCCTGTTCCAGGTAGCTGGCCAGGGTCACGTGAATCCGCAGCGGGGTGTGGCCGCTGTGGCTGGCGCCCGGTAGCAGGTAATCCGGCGCCGGTGCCGGAGGGGTCTGGCTGCAGGCACTCAGCAACGTCATCAGGGCGGCCAGCAGGCCGGGAATGAGGACAGATTTCATGGGCGGGGGCCTCTGGGTTGCGGGTCGGGGGCCGGTTGGCGCTGGAAGATAAGGGCATTGGGTTGCCGGTTCAGGGTATCCAGCAATGGCTCCGCTTCATTCAGGAGACGGTCCAGCTTCTGCAGGGTGCCTTGCAGCTGCTGATAGCCCTCACCGCCGGACTGCCAGCCCTGCAGAGTGCCTTCCAGGGCGCCCAGGGTGCCGGTGAGTCGTTCCGGCAGGGCATTGAGCGCCGGGTTGGCGAGCAGGGTGTCCAGGCGCCGGGTGGCGTCGGCCAGGTTATCCAGGTTGCCGGCGATGGACTCCATGGGCAGGTCGTTGAGCGTGTCCAGCAGTTGCTGGATCTGGTCCTCAATTTTGCTGATGCCGCCGCTGTCGACCGTGGGGAAAACGGCCACATCCGCATAGCGTTCGCCACTGCTGCCGGCGGGCGTGTCAGCATGGAAATCCAGGTCCACGAACAGGGAGCCGGTGAGCAGGTTGCCCGGCTTCAGGCTGGCGCGCAGACCATCATCAATCATGCGATCGATTTCCTGGCGCCAGCGCTGTGTATCTTCCCGGCTCTGGTGAGTGATGCGCTGGGGTTCAAGGCGTATCAGCACCGGAATGGGAGCACTGCTGATAGTGTCCGGGCCGGATTGGGCAAAGCCCCAGGCCACCTGTTCCACGGTGCCTACACGGATGCCACGATACTCCACCGGGGCGCCGGTTTTCAGGCCCCGCACACTGCTCTCCACCAGCAATACGTAATCCAGAGTGTCGGTGTAGAGGGCCCGTCGTGCGCTCTCTTCATCGTTGTGCAGGGTGAACTCCCGTTCGTCTTTTACCGGATCGCCGGCGCGCATGTTGCCATCGGGCACGGCAAAGGTGATGCCGCCGCCGATCAGGGCTTCCAGGGAATGGATCTGAGCCTGGAAACCCCGGGCATCGAGCTGAAAGCCCAGGCCGTTGACCTGCCAGAAGCGGCTACTGTCCGAGACCAGCACGTCGTAGGGTTTCTGGATAAAGATACGGTGATGGAAGCGTTTGTCGGCGGCGTTGAAGCGGGTTTCCACCACCCGGCCCACCTTCAGGCTGCGAAAGTTCACCGGGTCACCTACGTCCACATTGGTGCCTGCGTCGCTGACCAGTTTCAGGAACAGGCCGGCACCGGTTTTTTCCGGCGGTGGTGTGTCCTGTACCTGAAAGCGTTTGCCCTTCTTGCCGCTTTCGCCGGGCATCAGCTCGATGTAGGAGCCGGACAGCACCGTGTTGAGTCCGCTCACACCTTCCCGGCTGATACGGGGTTTTACCACCCAGAAACGAGTGTCTTCGGCCAACATGCGGTCGGTATCTGATTGCATCTGTACGGTCAGCAGGGTGTGGCTCATGTCATCCGACAGCCTCACGCTCTCTACCAGCCCGACCTGCACATTGCGGGTTTTTACCGGTGTCTTGCCCGCGTTGATGCCTTCTGCATCCGCCAGTTTCAGGGTGATCACCGGCCCTTGGCTGGAGAGATAACTGAACACCAGCCACAGGCCGATCAGGGCGGCAGCAAGAGGGATCAGCCAGACGGCGGAAAGCCGGGTGCGGCGGGGTTCGGCTTGGGTGTCACTCAAGGCTGATGCTCCGGTTGTGTGTTGGGGGGCAGCTTCTGCTGCTGGTCCCAGATCAGGCGCGGGTCAAACTGGTGGGCGGCCAGCATGGTAAATATCACCACGGCGGAAAAGGCCACGCCACCCACGCCCGGGGTCACGGTAAGAATATTGCCCATCTGGAACAGGGCGACAATGATGGCCACCACGAACACATCGATCATGGACCAGCGCCCCACCCATTCGGTGATCCGGTAGAGCGCCATCTGGTTCTTCATATCCAGGGTGTCGCGTCGGCGGCTGGCAATGCATAGCCAGCCCAGCGCCAGAATTTTTCCGAACGGCACCAGCACGCTGGCGGTAAAGATGATCAGGGCAATGGGCCAGTCGCCGTGGCGCATGAACAGCATGACGCCGGCGATGATGGTGGATGGTTCGTTCTGGCCCAGGCTGGTGGTGGTCATGATCGGAAACAGGTGGGCGGGAAAGCAGCACAGGATGGCGGTGATCAACAGGGCCCAGACCCGCTGCAGGGTCAGCGGGTGGCGGCCGTGAAGGGTGCTGTGACAGCGCTGGCAATGGTGATTGCCCAGGGCTTGCAGTTGCCCGCACCACTGACAGCCGATCAGACCCTGGCTGCGGGCGGTGAGCCCGCTGCGGGCACTGTCGGGTTGTTGCAGGTTGCCCAGCAGCCGCTGCCACAGGCTCACTGTATTCATGCGGGTAACGGTAATCAGCAGCAACAGGGCGTAGCCGGAGAAGGTCCAGAAGGCGGAGAGTAGCTGGATATGGGCCATGGCGACGATCTTCACCAGGCTCACCAGGGCGGCGATGGCAAACACATCCGCCATCATCCAGGGCTGCATGCGGGGCAGCCAGCGGGCCAGCAACAGGCTGCCGGGCAGATGACGGCGGGCGGACAGACTCAGGTGTATCCAGCAAATTGACAATAGATAGAGAGCCGGGATCACGATGATGGTAGCGATCACGATGACGGCCAGTGATGGGTGGTGATAGACCGCCAGTTCCCAGGCGGCATCAGTCACCGTCATGGCTCGCTCGATGCCATTTTTTTCGAAACCGATATAAGGGAAGAGCAGCGACAGGCCGAGCAGAATCAGCGCGGTAAAGGCCAGCGCGGGAGTCAGCTGATCGCTCTGTGCCTGGCGCATCAGAGGGTGCCGACAGCGGGGGCATTGCAGCCAGCCACTGCTCTCGCCAAGGTCTATGTCGCAGACCAGGTCGCATTCGTGGCAAGGCAGAAGCAATGTCTGGTTATGCGCTGTGGGCGGAGAATCCTGCGCCATCGCATCCTTTCCTTGGTGTGAAGCTTCAAGCCGCAAGCTACAAGCTACAACGCGGGCCCGGTTGTTGCCAGTCCGGGCGCGTTTTGGCCGCGATTTGTAGCGGGTACTCGATGCGGCATGACCGAACAGGCTTGCTGCGCGAGGCCCAGGCCTTGCCGATTAGCACGATCCCAACCCCGCGTTGCAGCTTGTAGCTTGAAGCTTGCGGCTAATCCCTGGGCGCGTAATCGAACACGTCGCAGTGGATATTGTCGGCGGGCACGCCTTCTTCCACCAACGCATCGAACACCGCCCAGGCCATGGGGGGGGAGCCGCCCAGATAGAACAGCGGTAACTCCGGTTCGTTCAGGGCCGCCAGGGCTGCCTCATGCACCAGGCCTTCGGCGTGGTCCGGGTGGCGGATGTCGGACAGGGCGGTGGTGAAATCGAAGTCTTTCAGCGCCATCTTCCACTGGGCCGGCAGTGTCGGCAGGTAGAGATCTTCCGGGGTGCGGGCGCCCCAGAACAGGCGTACCGGATGATCGAAATCCAGGGCGATCAGGCGCTCGACCATGGCTTTAACCGGGGCAAAACCGGTGGAGCCACAGATAAACCACACTGGCTGCTCCGGGGCGCTGTCGATAAAGCGCATGCCGGCGGGCAGGGTGGCGCTGACGGTGCTGGCCGATTCCAGGTAAGCCATGATGTCCTGGGCGGCACTGTTGTCGTCGCCATGACGTATGTGCAGCTCCAGACGGCGGCCATCGCAGTGGTTGGCGATGGAAAAGGGAAATCCCTCGCCGTTCAGGTTGAGCATCATGTATTGCCCGGCATGCCACAGCACCCGCTTGCCGGCGGGCAGCTGCAACCAGACCCGGCTCACGTCATGGTTGAGCGCTTCAATCTGCTGAATCTGGCAATGCACTTCATGGCTCGGCAGTTCGCCGGGAGCGGTCACCTCGGACACATCTATCTCACAGTCGCTGAGTGGCTGAGCGACGCAGTATAACACCTGGGTGCTATTGGCATCGCCCGCATGAATGGTGTGGTTTCTTTGCTGAACGTGTCCGCGTTGAAGCGTTCCCATACAGCGTTCACAGACACCGTTACGGCAAGCCACCGGAAAGCCGAAGCCGGCTTGCTTGCCGGCCTCGACGATGGTCTGGTCAGGGCGGCAGGGGAAGTTTCCCTTACCGTTGACGGTGATGGTGAAGTGTTGGAGCACGAATGATGAATTGATAATGGAAAATTGAGAATTGATAACGAAAACCACCTCCAGTGAGGATTGGGTGGTTTTCAGGGTTTTAAGTTATCAATTATTCATTCTCAATTATCAACTGCCTGCTCTTTATGCCCCAACGCCAACGAACAGCGCCACAATACAGCCCATGCCGAAGGCCCATACCAGGGTGCGGGCGCTGGCCCAGTCGGCGATATAGCAGACGGTGTACATGACTCGGCTGACCACAAACGCCAGGGCGATGCCGTCGATGGTGCCCTGGGGCGCGGTTTGCACAAGGTGGGCAATGATCACGGCTGCGGCAAAGGCGGGGGTCACCTCGAAGCTGTTCTGCTGCGCCCAGTGGGCCCGCTTGCGGCTGCCCTCCAGGGTTTCCAGGAATTCCCGGGGGTTATGGTTCTGTTTCGGGCCAAAGCCGCCCTGGAACTTGGCCAGAGCCGTATTCAGGTAAGGCAGGAAAATGGCGGCAAGCACGCACCAGTAGGCAAGGGTCATAGTGATTCTCCGTGGTTTTTATAAGCCGTAGGAGCGGCGCTCGAGCCGCGAAGCGCCCAGAGATCTTTTCGGAAACGGCTTCGCGGCTCGAGCGCCGCTCCTACGGAAATGAAGCTGAGGCTATCTCAGTCCTTGTCATCGGCCTGTGAGGCTAGCAGGCACTGTTCGATCACCGCAAAACGATCCTGGCCCCAGACCATGGTCTTTTCGGTCAGGAAGCTGGGAACGCCCCAGCTGCCGGCGGCCATCATGGCGTTGCGGTTGTCTTCCGCGCGATCGCGCCAGCTGTCGTCATCCAGCCAGCGGCGGGCCCGGTTCCAGTCCAGCCCGGCATTTTCCACCAGGAACTTCAGGCCGTTGTCGGTGGCGGCATTGATGCCCTGGCTCCAGATGCCGGTGGCGGCGGCGCGCAGCCATTCACGCAGACGACCTTCCTTTTCGGCGAAAGGCCAGATAGCCATGCAGCGTTCCACACCGGCCCCCACCGGATCGCATACCTTGCCGAACGGCACCTTGTGCAGTCGGGCCTCCCGGGCGGCGTCCTTGAGAATGTAGAAACGCTTGGCCTTGGGGACGGAGAGCCCACGCATGACCATTGGCAGGACCGGGCGGATCTTCAGGTTCAGACCGTAGTGGTCCGCCATGGCATAGGTGCGGGCCAGGGCCAGATAGGAGTAGGGGCTGCGGAAAGAAAAGAACAGCACCAGCGGTTTGCCTTTCAGTCCCTCCGGCACGTCTTTCAGGCGGGCCCGCTTGGCGCGGCCGTAGGGCAGCGGCCAGTCCGCGCTGCCCAGCCCCAGGTCGTTGAGGCGGTGGGCCAGGTGGTCCAGCCGTTCCACGCTCCAGTACCACTCGCCTTCATAATGCAGGGTGCCGGTGAGGTAGTGGCCGTCCTTGAGGAACTGATCGCGACGGGCTTCCAGGGCCAGCTGGGCCCGGTCGGCGGGCATCTGGCCGTGTTCGGTGAGCAGGTCTTCCAGTCTGTCGTGGTCGTTGCGCCACAGGGCATCGGCCAGGGCGGCGGCCAGGCTCCAGAAACGCTCGTCACCCTCGTGTTTCAGCAGGCAGCGTGTCGCTGCCAGGCTCACTTCCCGGGGCGGCAGTTGCCAGTTGTGGGGAAAGTCCAGGTCGTGCAGGCGCGCCAGCTGGGTGGCGTCGCGGGGGGCCAGTTCTTCCAGCATGTCCGCCGCCGGATACATCTGCTGATCCAGATACAGCATGACCCGGGGGGTAATCGTGATGCCGAAGTGGCGGGCAAAGCGGGGCAGTACTTGGGCCATCAACACGGAATAAGGGTCATCAATGCGGAAGTAGAACACCGCCTGATGAGGGCGCCGTTGCAGCTTGCGGCGCGATTCGCGAAAGGCCCGTCGCCATTGTTGCAGGCGTTCGCTGGTGATCAGCTTGGCCACCAGTGGCATCAAACGTTGTCTCAGACTCATTAACAGAGTGCTCCTCGTAAGTGGGCACAGGCCGGGGTCGCCGACGGGAAAACACGCCTACGATACTTGTTCAGAAAGCGCCGTGTGGCAACACCCTGTCTACCGGGGTGCGGCAACGGTCATGAAACCGGCGGGGGCGGATGGCAAGAGGGGCCAACCAAAAGGGCGGCCTGAAGGCCGCCCGGATCGGTCACTTGTTGAGTTGGCTCAGGTCCCGCACGGCACCGCGGTCGGCGCTGGTGGTCAGGGCCGCATAGGCCTTCAGGGCGGTGGAAACGCGGCGCGGGCGCATTTCCATGGGTTTGTAGGCCAGCTTGCCGCGGGCTTCCATCTTGCTGCGACGATGGGCCAGTTCCTCATCGGAAATGTCCAGGTTGATGGTGCGGTTGGGGATGTCGATGGCGATGGTGTCGCCTTCTTCCACCAGCGCAATGGCGCCGCCTTCCGCCGCTTCCGGGGAGGCATGGCCGATGGACAGGCCGGAGGTGCCGCCGGAGAAACGACCATCGGTGAGCAGGGCGCACTGTTTGCCCAGGCCCTTGGATTTCAGGTAGCTGGTGGGGTAGAGCATTTCCTGCATGCCCGGGCCACCCTTCGGACCTTCGTAACGAATCACCACCACATCCCCGGCCACGATCTGGTCGCCGAGAATGGCGCGCACGGCGGAATCCTGGGATTCGAACACACGGGCACGACCGGTGAAGGTGAGGATGGAATCGTCCACCCCGGCGGTCTTCACGATACAGCCGCGCTCGGCGATGTTGCCGTACAGTACCGCCAGGCCACCATCCTTGCTGTAGGCGTTTTCGTAATTACGGATACAGCCGTTTTCCCGGTCATCATCCAGGCTGTCCCAGCGGGTGTCCTGGCTGAAGGCGGTCTGGGTGGGGATGCCCGCCGGGCCGGCGGTGAACATCTTTTTCACGCCTTCATCGCTGGTGCGCATGATGTCGTAGTGCTCCAGCGCTTCCGCCACGCTGGCGGAGTGCACCATGGGGATATCCCGGTGCAGCAGACCGGCCCGGTCCAGTTCGCCGAGAATGCCCATCACGCCACCGGCCCGGTGCACGTCTTCCATATGGTACTTCTGGGTGGCCGGAGCCACTTTCGACAGGCACGGCACCTTGCGGCTCAGGCGGTCGATATCGGCCATGGTGAAGTCCACTTCGCCTTCCAGGGCCGCCGCCAGCAGGTGCAGTACCGTGTTGGTGGAACCGCCCATGGCAATATCCAGGCTCATGGCATTTTCGAAGGCCTTCACCGAGGCAATGTTACGCGGCAGTACCGCTTCCACATCCTGTTCGTAATACAGCTTGGCCACATCCACGATGCGACGGCCGGCTTCCAGGAACAGTTCGCGACGGTCCGCGTGGGTGGCCAGTAGCGAGCCGTTACCGGGCAGGGACAGGCCCAGCGCTTCAGTCAGGCAGTTCATGGAATTGGCGGTGAACATGCCGGAGCAGGAACCGCAGGTGGGACAGGCGGAACGCTCCACTTCGTTGAGGGTTTCCTCGTCCACGCTGTCATCGGCGGCCATCACCATGGCGTCCACCAGGTCCAGCTTGCCCTCGGCCAGCTTGGTCTTGCCCGCTTCCATTGGGCCGCCGGACACGAAGATCACCGGAATGTTCAGGCGCATGGCGGCCATCAGCATGCCGGGAGTGATCTTGTCGCAGTTGGAAATGCACACCAGCGCATCGGCGCAGTGGGCGTTGACCATGTACTCCACGGAGTCGGCAATGATGTCCCGGCTGGGCAGGGAATAGAGCATGCCGTCATGGCCCATGGCGATGCCGTCATCCACCGCAATGGTATTGAATTCCTTGGCGATGCCGCCGGCCTTCTCCACCTCGCCGGCCACCAGCTGGCCCATGTCCTTCAGGTGCACGTGACCGGGCACGAACTGGGTAAAGGAGTTGGCGATGGCAATAATCGGTTTACCGAAGTCCCCGTCCTTCATGCCCGTGGCGCGCCACAGGGCACGGGCGCCGGCCATGTTACGGCCATGGGTGGTGGTACGGGAGCGATACTGCGGCATGGGAACCTCGTAATGGTAACTAGCGGGACATAGCCGAACATTGTAACCCACAGAGGGGCCGGGCTGTAGGGATTGTCGGCCTTCGAGACAGGCTGTAGGAGCGCCGGTTATTCGCTCTGCTCACCCCTTTGGGGCCGCCTTGCCGGTGTTCCTTCGCTTCGCACGGTGAGGCGCGAATCCGGCGGTTATGGTGGCAATGCCATGAACAATGCTGTGGTCCTTGGGGACGAATGTGTTTTCGATAGCGACAGGCTGTGGAGTGAGGCGTGGAGCTCAGTGCGAGAGGCGAACCAGCCGTTTCGGGAAGACGGGGCCATGTCATGGAAATATCGAAAGCGCCGCAAAGCCGTTTTTCACCAGCGCGCCAGCTGAAGTATGTAGGATATGGCTTACATATTTTTGTAAGTTGCTGAGATAGAGTGAATTTTCATTTTTGGGGCTGCAAGAAAAGTCCGAACAAAATTTCCCGTTCAACACGCAAGTGCAAGAAAAGTCTGTTGAGAGTGATTCCCGGCTGTAGGGTAAGTTCCTGATTTGTTATTGGCTTAGTGTGGTTATTGAATGGGCGTTGATAAGGGATATACAGCAAAGTGTTATATCGCATCTGCAATTGAATAAACTGTTAGAGAGGTAAGGAATGCAGCCGGATGAAAGGTTTCGCGCCATACTGTGTGAAATGGGAATAGAGAAGTCGGAAGTGCCAACCGCAGAAGTAATATGGTCTGCGTTTAAAGTGTATGGAAGAGAAATATTTGGTGGCGAGGATGTGGGGCTGTTATTTCAGGTAGGTCGCTGGAATGCTTCTCGTGGGGGCGACTTCTATTTCGATCCTGTCTGCCAGTTTGAGATTGCTGACGAAGATGGTGAATATTCTCATTACGAGCAGTTGCACTGTGAAATGACCGCTGGATATTCAGATGAGCTTAACGGCATTGATGAAACCTTGTGGTCTTTCGATTATCCGTCTGCCGACGCATTCTTTGATGCAGTAGAAAAGCTCCCTGAATTTCGCGCGGCCATTTCAAGTAGATACAAGTTGGTCGATATCTATTATGAGGAATGTTGATTCTATCTCTAACAATGCCATGCAAGCGACAAGCGCATGATGGCGGCGTTGTGTGCACCAGGAGTCTTGAGATGGAATATCCGTTTCAGCCTAAATCGACGCTCCACTTCCAAGTGGGCAATTTTTGGCCAATCTTGCTTCCATATGGGGACTTCGCATGCGGGATGGTCCTGGCTCTCACTCCAGGGAGCAGAACAATGTTTTTAGCGGCCCTTCTCGATTGGCGAGGTTCCGAGCCACCTACCGGTTTAGACTTGATCGACTGTAAAGTATTGGAACAGGGCGAGGCGCACCTAAAGGTTATAAAGGAAGGTTATGGATGGATTACTGGGATGTTGCCGAAAGACGTCGAGCCTCCATCCCCTCTTCTGTGGACTGAGCATCTAGGAGAAGCGAAGTGGGGACTCTATCGGGGCTTCGAATTGATTAATGTGATTGACAGCGAGCGTGCTGAGCAATATCCAAGAAAGCGAACTTGGGGCTACAACGTGATTAACCGATTGGCAGCTCGAAGGCTCAGCACACAACAAGACGCGTAAGGCGGACGGCTTTCAGCAGCCGCTTCGCTCAGCGTTAAGTGCTTATGGATATGTCACCGAAGACTAAAGAAGGGATCGTGGATATCAATTTCCATGAGGAATCGCATGTAGAGGAAATATTCCGTGAACTCGTTCAACGCTTTGGGAATATGGAGAGCAGTGAAAACCTTAGAAGTTATTTGGTTAAAATAATTGAGGAAAAAGTAAAGCGTAATGAGCTTCTCTTTTACGAGCTTGATTTTTCGAATAAAAAAATAATCGATGTAACAGTGGAATATGGGCTTGAGAGAATGCATTGTGAGGAAATATGGCTTCCAGATCATCAGCCAAGGTTGCACGTGTATTTGGCCGGCACTTAACAAGAAGCAGCAGGCCGACCTTCAGCGGCTGTCCTGGGCGTTAGAAAACCGTCGATAACTTCAAAGCCCCTTCACAAACACCTTCGAATTCCGCTGCCAGTTATACAGCGACTTCCTTGCCCCCGGCAGCGCTTCCACGCCAGCCAGTTCAAAGCCCTGCTGCTGAAACCAGTGGGCGGTCAGGGTGGTGAGCACGAACAGGCTGGTGAGCCCTTGTTCTTTGGCTCGCCGTTCCACGTACGCCAGTAGCTGTGCCCCCCGTTCGCCCTTGCGGTAGCCGGGGTGGACGGCCACGCAGGCCAGTTCGCCGGTCTTGTCCTCCGGGAAGGGATACAGGGCGGCGCAGGCGATGACCATGCCGTCGCGCTCGATGATGGCGAAGCGCTGGATTTCGTTTTCCAGCAGTTCCCGGGAGCGGCGTACCAGGGTGCCGTCCGCTTCCAGGGGTTCGATCAGTTCCAGGATGCCGCCCACGTCGTCGATGCGGGCGCCGCGCAGGGTCTCGTAGGTTTCCCGGGTGACCAGGGTGCCGCAGCCGTCGCGGGTGAACAGTTCCTTGAGCAGGGCGCCGTCGTCGTTGGCGTCGATCAGGTGGGCGCGGCCGACGCCGTTACTGGCAGCGTGGCAGGCGGCGGTGAGCTGTCGATCCACGCCGTTGTCTTCGTACTGGTCGCCCGCAAGCAATTTGCCGGCCTGCTGGGGGCTGAGTTCGCGGACCAGGTTGCCTTCCGGGTCGGCCAGGCGCAGGTCGTCACCCATCAGGATGAGTTTGTCGGCGCCCAGGGCGATGGCGGCGGTGGAGGCGACTTCTTCCGCGTTCACGTTGAACAGTTCGCCGGTGGGCGAGCAGCCCAGCGGTGACAACAGCACTACATTGCTATTGTTCAGTTGCTGGCGGATGGCATCCACTTCGATGCGCCGTACTTCGCCGGTGTGCTGGTAGTCGAAGCCGTTGCGCACGCCCACCGGTTTGGCGATGACGAAATTACCGCTGATCAGGCGGATGCCGGCGTTGTACATGGGGGAGTTGGCCAGCCCCATGGAAAACAGCCCTTCCAGTTTCAGGCGCAGGGCGCCGACAGCCGCCATGACGCCATTGAGCGCCGCGCTGTCGGTGATGCGCATGTGCTGTTCAAAGGTGGATTCGATGCCGGATTCCGCCAACCGCGCGCTGATCTGCGGGCGGGCGCCGTGGACCAGTACCAGCTTGATGCCCAGGCTGTTGAGCAGGGCCAGATCGTGGATCAAGGTGGGCAGGCGTGGGCCGTCCAGTAGTTCGCCGGAAAGCATGACCACAAAGGTGCGCCCCCGATGGGCGTTAATGTACGGGGATGAATTGCGGAACCAGTGGACCTGATTGTCGGGGGTGGTGCTGGGCACGGCATGTCTCGGCGGTTGGTGGCTGACAGGCCAGTATAGCCAGCGGATCACGCTTGATGCCAGATGTCGGTGGCTCAACAGAAACAAAAACGCCGCCCTTGAGGGGCGGCGTTATTTGCGTCAGGAGTCGGAGGCGCATTACGCCCCGAACAGGCCCTTGAAGAAGTAGAAGAACAGAATGGACAGCAGGGCCCCGGCCGGCAGGGTCACCACCCAGGAGGTAAAGATGGTGCTGACCACCCGCAGGTTCAGGGAGCCAATGCCGCGGGCCATGCCGACACCCAGAATCGCCCCCACCAGGGTGTGGGTGGTGGAGATGGGCAGGCCGGTGCCGGAGGCCAGGATCACCGTGCCGGCAGCGCCCAGCTCGGCGGCGAAGCCGCGGCTGGGGGTCAACTCGGTGATGTTCTTGCCCACGGTGGCCATCACCCGGGCGCCGAGAATGGCGAGACCGAAGACGATACCCATGGCGCCCACCAGCAGGATCCAGCTGGGCATGGCGGCTTCTCCCCCGATAACGCCTTCGTTGACGATGACGCTGTTGATGGCAGCCAGCGGCCCTACAGCGTTGGCCACATCGTTGGAGCCATGGGCGAAGGCCATAGCACAGGCGGTGAAGATCATCAGCACGGCAAAGATGCGCTCCACGGAGTGAAAGCGGAAATCCTTGTCGGCTTCCGGATTGGGCTGGATACGGCTGAGAATCACGGCGCCGATCAGGGCGATGACCAGACCGCCCACGGCAGCCCAGCCCAGGCTGGCAGCGAAGCTGATTTCCAGGCCGATATGCTTGAGCCCCTTGAGCAAGGTCACGGCGGTGATCGCGAAGCCCACCAGGAACATGTAGAAGGGCACTACACGCTTGGCCCGCTGGAAGGGGTCATCCTGGTTGAGCACCAGCTTTTGCACGCTCTTGATCAGTGCAAAGGAAATAAACCCGGCCAGTAATGGCGAGGTCACCCAGCTGGCGACGATGTTGCCCACCTTGCCCCAGTTGACTGCATCCATGCCCACGCCCACGGCGGCAAAGCCGACAATGGCGCCGACGATGGAGTGGGTGGTGGACACCGGCCAGCCGAACCAGGAGGCGACGATCAGCCAGATGCCGGCGGCCAGCAGGGCGGACATCATCCCGTAGACCAGATAGTGGGGGAATTCGGTAAAGACGCCGGCGTCGACGATGCCTTTACGTACCGTGGCGGTTACTTCGCCACCGGCCAGATAGGCACCACAGAACTCAAAGACGATGGCAATCATCACTGCTTGCTTGACCGTCAGGGCGCCGGAGCCCACTGATGTGCCCATGGCGTTGGCTACGTCGTTGGCACCCACGCCCCAGGCCATCAAAAAACCGAAGGCGCCGGCCAGCAACAGCATCAGGTAGCTGTGTTCAATCATCCACTCCATAAGATAACTCCTAGCGTGCGACCAACATCTGCAGGCGGCCGCCCACTTTCTGGGCGCGATCAGCGAGATCGCCTACCCATTCGATGATCTTGTAGAGAAAAATGACATCCACCGGGGGCAGTTCGCTTTCCAGCTTGAACAGGGTGGAGCGGATGGTGATTTGCTGCTCGTCGTTATTGCGTTCCAGCCGGTCCAGCTCTTCGATGAGCTCTTCCACGATCTGGATTTCACGGCCGCTGAAGCCGGTCTCGATCAGCTCATCCAGCTCGTTGATAGCCTTCTGGGCCTGGGCAGAGGTATCGATGGCGCCCTGCACATAGTCGCGCATCACATCGGCCAGCACCGGCGGGATGGTCATTTGCCGGCCAAGCATCAGCCCGGAAATGTCCTTGGCCTTGTTGGCGACCTTGTCCTGCACGCTGATCAAATCGAGCAGATCGGTGCGCGGCATGGGCAGAAACAGGCTTTTGGGCAGGTTCAGGCGGAACTCTTTTTTCAGTTCGTCGGCCTGGTTTTCCAGCTCGGCGATGCGCTTGCGGGCAGCGCGGGCCTTGTCCCAGTCCCCTTCGGTAACGGCGGCGAAGAAGTCCGCCAGGGTGCGGGCACAATCGTGAACGGTGTCGTAGTGTTGCTGCAGGGGCTTGATGGGGGAGCGGCCAAACAGGCCGGCAATGGAGCTTCCAAAGGACATAGGCGCCTCGGATCCAGAGTCAGAGTAAAACCTGAAGCAGGGGCTTCAGGTGGAATCAGTGTCCCACTTTCCCGGGCGGTCGCCCAGCAGGGAGAGGGCTCGGGTCATGGCACGGCCGTGCGTCTGTCACAGACATGTCATGAAACTGGTCGCGAGTATAGTCAAAGCCGCCGGGGCTGTCAGGGGTTCAATGATAGGGTTACAGTACTAGGACAAAATAATGAGGCCGCATTACGGCCCGTTAGTGAAACCGGAGAGTCTTGAGTGAACGCTACCGCCAACCCCGCCAAACTGGATGGTCTGCTGATTGATGTGCGCTGGCTGATGCGCGAGTTGCTGGAAGAGGGGCGCGTCAGTCAGGAGGACTTCAATGTCATTTCCACTACGCCGCGGGAAAAGAAGGAACTGAACTGGCACCCGATCCAGGTGTTGGCCAAGTATCGGCTTACCGATCAGACCAATACTCACCAGCTGCTGGATGTGGACTTCCTTACTCACTGGCTGGGAGAAAAGGCGGGTATTCCTGTCTGCCATATTGACCCACTCAAGGTGCATGTGGATCAGGTTACCAACGTGATGAGCTACGCCTTTGCCGAGCGCCACGGTATCGTGGCGGTGGAAGTGCTGCGTGACAAGGTGGTGGTGGCCTGCGATCAGCCCTTTGTGCGTGACTGGCAGACCCACCTCAAGCAGGTGTTGCGCGATCGGGAGCTGGAGGTGGTGCTGGCCAATCCGGAGCAGCTGCGCCGTTACCGGGTTGAGTTCTACAACCTGAGCCGCTCCATCGCCGGGGCCTCCGGCAACACCGGGCAGGAAATGTCCGGCATTACCAACTTCGAGCAGTTGCTGGAAGTGGGCAAGGGGCATCACGACGCGGACGACCAGCACATCGTCAATATCGTGGACTGGATTCTGCAGTACGCTTTTTCCCAGCGGGCCAGCGATATCCACCTGGAGCCCCGCCGGGAAACCGGCAAGATGCGCTTCCGCATCGATGGCGTGCTGCACGATGTCTACGAACTGCCGGCGGCCATCATGGCGGCGGTGACCAGCCGGTTGAAAATCCTCAGCCGCCTGAATGTGGCGGAAAAGCGTAAACCCCAGGATGGCCGTTTGAAGACCAAGTCGCCGGAGGGGGATGAGATCGAGCTGCGTATCTCCACCCTGCCCACCGCCTTCGGGGAGAAGATGGTGATGCGGGTATTCGACCCGGATGTGCTGGTGCGCAGCTTCGAGCAGATGGGTTTTACTACCGAGGATTACCAGGCCTGGCAGCGCATGACGTCCCATCCCCACGGGATCATCTTTGTCACCGGGCCCACCGGCTCGGGTAAGACCACTACCCTGTATTCCACCCTCAAGCAGCTGGCCACCAGCGAGGTGAACGTCTGCACCATTGAGGACCCTATCGAAATGGTGGAGCCCAGCTTCAACCAGATGCAGGTGCAGGCCAATATCGACGTGAGTTTTGCCCAGGGTGTCAAGGCCATGCTGCGCCAGGATCCGGATATCATCATGATCGGCGAGATCCGCGACCTGGCCACGGCGGACATGGCGATCCAGGCGGCGCTGACCGGTCACCTGGTGCTGTCCACCCTGCACACCAACGATGCGCCGTCGTCCATTACCCGTCTGGTGGATCTGGGCGTGCCGCCTTACATGATCAGCGCCACGGTGCTCGGGGTCATGGCCCAGCGGTTGATTCGCACCCTGTGCCCCCATTGCAAGGAGGCAACGGAGACCGATGTGCAGGCCTGGGAGGAGCTGGTGCGCCCCTTCAAGATGAAGCCGCCGGAGGTGCTCTACCGCCCGGTGGGTTGCCTGGAGTGTCGGGATACCGGCTACCTGGGGCGCATGGGGGTGTATGAGGCCATGCCCCTTAACACCAGCCTGAAAAACCACATTTCCCGGGGCTCTGAACTGGAGACTCTCACCCGGCAGGCCCTCAAGAACGGCATGAAGCCACTGCGTATCAGTGGTGCCATGAAAGTGGCCAAGGGGCTGACTACCATTGAAGAGGTGATGCGCGTAACGCCGTCCCAGGATATTTTGCTGGGGTGAATCAGCTGCAAGTTTCAAGCTACAAGGTACAAGGCGCGGGGAGATGGCGGTGCCAACGGGGCGGGCCGGGTTCCGCGCTTGTTCGATGGGTGGCGAGGTTTGGCACTTATTTTTCTGCGAAGCCGCTGTAGGAGCTATGCTTGCCCCCAAGGGGATCTTCGACATGCGAACTGCCGGATCGTGAATCGAGGGCACGGCCTGAGTTAAGTGGCCCCGGCCCTATCCCGCGCTTTGCAACTTGGGACTTGAAACTTGCTACTCTCTTGGTCGCCCCCGTTCCCCGTGTTGCAGCTTGAAGCTTGAGGCTTGCATCTGCTGCTTGTAGCTTGCAGCCCGCCGTATAACAATAGCCGCCCATGAAAGAACCCCAATATCACGCTCTGCCGGATGAATTGTCGGTGCTGGTCAGCCAGCACTGGCAGCACTTTGTGGAATCCGGTCATCGTATCCCCGACGCCCTGCTTGATGACCTGCCCCGGGTGTGGGCGGGCTCTGACTATGTGGCGCAACAGTTTCAGCGTGATCCGGGCCTGGGTCAGTGGCTGCTGGACAGTGACCCGAGCCAGCCTCTGGCAGAGGATTCCCTGCGGCAGACCGTGCGCGACTTGCTGGCAGTGTGCCACAACGAGGACGAGCTCAAGCGGGCCCTGCGTCGTCTGCGTCACCGGCACATGGTGCGCATCATCTGGCGGGATCTGGCAGGGATAGGGGACTACCACAGCACCGTGGCGGATCTGTCGTTGCTGGCGGATACCCTGATTCAGGAAGCGCTCGCCGTGCTGCACGGCTGGGCCTGCGAGAAAAGTGGTACCCCCATGGGGCCGGATGGCAAGCCAGTGCAGCTGGTGGTGCTGGCCATGGGCAAGCTGGGGGCGCGGGAGCTGAACCTGTCCTCGGATATCGACCTGATCTTTGCCTATGAGCATGAAGGGGAGCTCGAGGGCGAACGGCGCAGCTTGAGCCATCACCAGTTTTTCGTGCGCCTGGGGCAGCAGTTGATCAAGGCCCTGGATCAGCCCACCGCCGACGGTTTTGTATTCCGGGTGGACATGCGCCTGCGCCCCTGGGGCAAGAGCGGCGTGCTGGCCATCGGCTTCGATGCCATGGAAGGGTATTACGAAACCCAGGGGCGTGAGTGGGAACGCTATGCGCTGATCAAGATGCGCCCGGTGGGCGGCGACCTGCAGGCCGGCAAGCGTCTGATCAAGCGGCTCAACCCCTTCGTCTACCGCCGTTATATCGACTACGGCGCTTTCCATTCCCTGCGCGAGATGAAGTCCCTGATCGAACGGGAAGTGAACCGCAAGGGCATGCAGGCGGATGTGAAGCTGGGTGCCGGCGGCATCCGTGAAGTGGAATTTATCGTTCAGGCGTTTCAGTTGATCCGTGGTGGCCAGCTGCCGGCCCTGCGGGAACCGAATCTGATCAAGGTGCTGCCGCAACTGGTGGAGTTGGAGCTGCTGCCCGAGGATGTGGCGGATGAGCTGACCGAAGCCTATCTGTTTCTGCGGGATGTGGAGCATCGACTGCAGGGAATTGCGGATAAGCAGACCCAGCGCCTGCCTGACGACGAGCTGGGCTGGCAGCGTCTGACTTTTGCCATGGGCTTCTCCGCCCGTGCCGCCTTTGAGCGCAAGTTGCGGCGTTACCGGGAAAGTGTCCGTCATCATTTCAGCCAGGTGATCGCCGACCCGGAACAGGAAACCGATGCCGCCCAGGGTGCCGATCAGGAACTGCTGGATCTGTGGCTGGGTGAGCTGGATGAGGCCCAGGCGGCTGCCCAGCTGGAAGCCATTGGGGTGCAGGAAGGTGACAAGGTCTACGCTCACCTGAATGATTTCCGCGAAAGCCGTTCGGTGCAGAACATGCAGGCGATTGGCCGTGAGCGACTGGACCGGCTGATGCCGCTGCTGCTGGAAGCCCTGGGCTATCAGGGCCATGGCGAAACCACGGTGGTGCGCCTGCTGGCCTTCGTGGAAGCCGTGTTGCGTCGTAGTGCCTACATTGCGCTGCTGGTGGAAAACCCCAGCGCCCTGACCCAGCTGGTGAAGTTGTCCGGGGCCAGCCCCTGGATCGCCGAGCGTCTCACCCTGCACCCGGTGCTGCTGGACGAGTTGCTGGATGTTCGCACCCTCTATTCGCCGCCGGAGCGGGCGGAGCTGGATGACGAGTTGCGTCAGCAGCTGTTGCGGGTGGCCGAGGATGATCTGGAACAGCAGATGGAGGTGCTGCGTAATTTCAAGCAGGCCCACCTGCTGCGCGTGGCCGCGTCGGAAGTCACCGAAGTGCTGCCGTTGATGAAGGTCAGCGACTACCTGACCTGGCTGGCGGAAAGCATCCTCAACCAGGTGGTGATGCTGGCCTGGGAGCCGCTGGTTGAGCGCCACGGTCGCCCCTCGCGTCTGGATGGCCAGCCCTGCAATCCGGATTTTGTGGTGGCCGGTTACGGCAAGCTGGGCGGTATCGAGCTGGGGCACAACTCCGATCTGGATCTGGTGTTCCTGCATGATGCGGCCAGCGGCGGCATGACCGACGGCGACAAGCCGGTGTCCAACGAACAGTTCTACGCCCGCCTGGGCCAGCGCATCATTCATATTCTTTCCACCCGTACCATGAGTGGCCAGTTGTACGAAGTGGATATGCGCCTGCGCCCCTCCGGCAGTGCCGGTCTGCTGGTCAGCTCCATGGATTCGTTCGAGAAATACCAGCTCAACGATGCCTGGACCTGGGAACATCAGGCCCTGGTGCGGGCCCGTGTGGTGGCTGGCTGCAACCGGGCGCGGGCCCGCTTTGAAGCCATTCGCCATCAGGTACTGTGCCTGGAGCGGCCGCTGGACAAGTTGCGCGAGGATGTCCTGGCCATGCGCGACAAGATGGTTGACCACCTGGGCGAAAAGGGCGAGGACCGTTTTCATCTCAAGCAGGACCCGGGAGGTATCGTTGATATCGAATTTATGGTGCAATACGGGGTTCTGAGATGGGCCTCCTCCCACGGTGAACTGACCCGCTTCACCGATAATGTGCGGCTGCTCGAAACACTGGCTGCACTGGATATTATGTCGGCGCAGGATGCCGGCTTGCTGCGGGAAGCGTACCTCGCTTACCGATCCGCGGCTCATCGCGCCTCGTTGCGCAAAGAGAAATCCATCGTCGACGACACCCAATTCCGCGATTTGCGTGAAGGCGTGCGAGCGATCTGGAAGCACTGGTTCGACCTGCAGGGCTGACACCTGCCGGTCCTTAGTTCTGGGAGTATCACTGCCATGTCGATGGCTGTAAGAGACGGTTTTATCTGGTTGGATGGCGAACTGGTTCCCTGGCAGGAGGCCAAGGTGCATGTGCTGACGCATACCCTGCACTACGGCATGGGGGTGTTCGAAGGGGTGCGCGCCTACGAAACGGCCAAGGGTCCGGCCATCTTCCGTATGAAGGAACACACGGACCGCCTGTTCAATAGTGCCCATATCATGAACATGAAGATCCCGTTCTCCAAGGACGAGGTCAACGCTGCGCAAATTGCTGCGGTGAAAGAGAACAACCTGCCCCATGCCTACCTGCGCCCCATGGCGTTTTACGGTAGCGAGGGCATGGGCCTGCGCGCCCATAACCTGAAGGTGCACCTGATGGTCGCGGCCTGGGAATGGCCGGCCTACATGTCCCCGGAAGCCCTGGAGCTGGGCATCAAGGTGCGCACCTCCAGCTACACCCGCCACCACGTGAATATCACCATGTGCAAGGCCAAGGCCAACGGCAACTACATCAACTCCATGCTGGCGTTGAATGAGGCCCTGTCCGGCGGTGCCGACGAAGCCCTGCTGCTGGACAACGAAGGCTACGTGGCAGAAGGCTCCGGTGAGAACATTTTCGTGATCAAGGGGCAGGTCCTCTACACCCCGGAGCTCACCTCCTGCCTGGATGGCATCACCCGCAAGACCATCATCCAGCTGGCCGAAGAGCGTGGCTATACAGTTCGCGAGAAGCGCATCACCCGGGATGAAATCTACGTGGCGGATGAGGCCTTCTTTACCGGCACCGCTGCCGAAGTGACGCCGATCCGTGAACTGGATGGCCGTATCATCGGTGAAGGCAAGCGTGGCCCGATCACCGAGCAGCTGCAGGCAGTGTACTTTGATCTGGTGCGCGGCAAGTTGGATGATGACTACGGAGACTGGCTCACTTACGTGGGCTGAGCAGGCGTATGCCGGCTACCTTGTCCGACTCGCCTTCCGCCATCCTTGTCGTCGGCCCGTCCTGGGTCGGCGACATGGTCATGGCCCAGACCCTGTTTTCCGAACTGCGTCGCCAATACCCCGATTGCGCCATTGATGTGCTGGCACCGGCCTGGTGTCGGCCGCTGTTGTCGCGCATGCCGGAAGTGCGCGAGGCCCTGTCGCTGCCGTTCGACCATGGTGACCTGAAGCTGGGTGAGCGCCATGCCCTGGGCAAGTCCCTGCGGGGCAAATACCAGCAAAGCTATGTGCTGCCCAATTCCCTCAAGTCTGCCCTGGTGCCCTGGGCGGCGAAGATTCCCCGTCGCATCGGTTGGCGCGGAGAGATGCGCTATGGGTTGCTCAACGATGTCCGCAAGCTGGACAAGGACCGCTATCCGTTGATGGTGCAGCGCTTTGTGGCGCTGGCTCAGCCGGCCGACGCGTCGGTGCCACAGCTGGATACCATTACCGCGCCGCACCTGGAGGTGAGTGAAGACTCACTGCAGCAGGCCATGGTGGCCCATGGGTTGACGACGCAGCGACCGGTGCTGGGCCTTTGCCCTGGTGCGGAGTTCGGCCCGGCCAAGCGTTGGCCGGAACATCATTATGCGGCGGTGGCCCAGCACTGGATCGACCATGGGGGCCAGGTGTGGATCTTTGGCTCAGGCAAGGATCAGCCGGTGGCCAGAGACATTGTCGAGATGCTCGAAAACGGCGCCGCCGAGCAGGCAGCGGTACTGGCCGGCAATACCTCCCTGGAACAGGCGGTGGATCTGCTGTCGGCGACCACCGCGGTGGTCAGCAACGATTCCGGCCTGATGCATATCGCTGCGGCGCTCAAGCGACCGCTGGTGGCCGTGTACGGTTCCACGTCCCCGGGTTTTACCCCGCCATTGGGTGATAGAGT
>Ga0114904_1000119_pt1 | contig 46110 bp, 47 predicted proteins | sample MalvirDeepMed_s6_FD_83498 | JGI IMG/M metagenome (GOLD analysis project Ga0114904, IMG submission 83498) | Marine viral communities from the Global Malaspina Expedition - Malaspina viral metaG DeepMed_s6 | ecosystem: Environmental > Aquatic > Marine > Oceanic | place: Mediterranean Sea... | reverse complement strand
TCTTTACTGGCCTATAAAGGTAGTAGAGACTTACTTCAGGAGGCTTGCTGTTTTGCTTTTCCCCCGAAGCGGATGCGCATTTTAGGGAAATGAGCGCTCACGTCAACAAGTATTTTCAAAAAAGTGTCATATTCCTTTTGTTTGCTCAAAATACCCTCACTATGCATATATATCGTACTGCTTTTCACAGTTTTTATGGATACCAACCTTCTCTAGAGGCGGTTGCCTAAAATAATGGGGGTATTGGTACTACTTGCAGAAAGGTATACCATCGTTTCCACAAATAAAGGTTTAAAGGGCAATAACAGTGGCGCTACGTACTTATCATTCTATTTACCCGCAACTTGGTGCAGGCTGCTATGTTGATGAGTCATCGATATTAGTAGGCGACGTTATATTAGAAGACGACGCCAGCATATGGCCCTTAGTGGCAGCTCGCGGTGATGTAAACAAAATAAGAATAGGTCAACGCTCAAATGTACAAGATGGCAGCGTACTTCACGTTACCCGTAAGTCACCACAAAACCCTGATGGGTTTCCATTAATCATTGGTGATGATGTTACCGTTGGTCACAAGTGTATGCTGCACGGTTGCACCTTAGGGAATAGAATCCTAGTTGGTATGGGCGCAATAATAATGGACGGCGTGGTAGTGGAAGACGATGTGTTTATAGGGGCGGGTACGCTGGTGCCGCCAAATAAACGATTAGAAAGCGGTTATTTGTATGTGGGCAACCCGATGCAGAAGAAGCGTCCGTTAAACGCGTCCGAACGGGCTTTTTTGAAACAGTCTGCCGTGAATTACGTTAATCTCAAAAATGAGTATTTGTCACAGGGGTAATCCCCTTGCTTTTATACAGCGTAACCTGCCACGAGTGATTACGCTGTATCGTCATTCCGAGGCTCTTTTTAACTCACTATGGCGCGTAACTCAGATACTACCGTTTGTGTTCGTGGTGTTTTCCCCGTCCAAATCTGAAAAGCGCTAGCAGCTTGCTCTACTAACATACCTAGCCCATCGAGACACTGATTCACGCCTCGCGCTTTTGCTTCACGCATAAACAACGTCGGGGAATTTTTGTAAACCATGTCATAGACCACCTCACAATCCTCTAATACTTTTGCGTCCATGCGACAAGGCAATTCATTATGCAAACTTGCGGCTGTGGAATTAATGATGACGTGGGGTTTGACACTTGCGATATTATCAAGTGACACAACCGACAAGCGAGTGTGGTTGGTTTCATTTGCCACCTGCTCTGCCCGAGCGATTGTTCTATTGGTCATAATAAGAGATGCCACGCCCGCCTCTAGTAAGGGTGAAATCACCCCTCTCGCTGCACCACCGGCGCCAATGAGCAATACTCGTTTATTTTTTAAGGCTACGCCATTATTAAGTAAATCATTCACCAAGCCTACGCCATCAGTGTTGAACCCCTTTATGGTTCCATCCTCATGGTTCATTAATGTATTTACTGCTTTGGCATCTTTCGCCGCTTGATCATCCACCTGTGCTAAATGATAAGCATCTAGCTTAAACGGCATGGTGACGTTACACCCAATAGCATCTGGCTGCGCTAAAAAACGGGTGGCTGCCTCTACAAAACCCTCTTCTGGGGCAAGTATTTTTTCATAGGAGATGTCTTCATTACATTGCTGAGCAAACATTTGATGAATAGTTGGTGATAAACTCTGAGCAATAGGGTTTCCAAATACAGCGAATTTTTTCATGGCGATACGCGATTTCTTTAAATCAAAACAAAAAAGTGACAAACAGATTGATGAGACTACACCATATTACCGCATAGGTGGAGAAGAGAAGGTTCGGGAATTGGCGAATAGGTTTTACGACGTGATGGAAAATGATACTTATGCCGCCGAGCTATTGTCCATTCATCCTCAACCACTCGACAGGATCCGTCATGTGTTCTTTCTTTACTTAAGCTTGTGGCTTGGGGGCCCCGATATTTATCAGCAAGAGTTTGGCCACCCTAGGTTACGCGCGCGCCATCTACCTTTTACTGTGTCGCCAGCATTAAAAGAACAATGGATGTACTGCATGCGCAAAGCAATGATGACAACAGTAAGTGATGTGGCCCTTGCGCAAAAGCTGTTACAGGCCTTAGATCAGCTAGCCGAGCATATGATTAATACCAAGTAAAATGCATACCGACACTGTTGTCGGTATGCTTATCGTTTTTTGCGTCAGGCTAAAAAGTGTAACCTACAGAAACCGTGTACACCCAAGGGTCTATTTCAATACTGTCTACGCTACCTTTTGCATCACCCACGTTAAAAGATGCTTCGGTATCAATATCAATAAACCGCACCGATGCATTAACGTGCCATTTTTTATCTATGTTGTAGTCCATTCCCACCTGCGCTGATAACCCAAATGAATTATCCAGAGACAAATCACTTAAACCCGCATCGCTATTGGCGTCAGTAAATTCCTCGTCAAAGATGAAGGTGTAGTTTATACCCGCCCCAATATAGGGTTGGAATGCTGAATCAGGATTGTTGAAGTAATAGTTAGCAGTGAGTGTGGGGGGTAAATGCGTGACTTCCCCAAGTTTATTTCCTGTTGTTAGCGGATCGGGTAGGGAGAAGTTTACATCGTGAGTAAATGGCGTAGCTGCCAATAATTCAATATTGATATTGTCCGTCACGAAATAAGCGATATTTAAACCTAGCTGGGTATTGTTATCGATGGTGAGCGATACCCCCAAGTCACTGCCGCCTGCGGTGATATTAGACGCGCTTTCGTCAGGTGCAACTGAGGTAAGGCCGCCTCGAATGATCCAATCACCTTGTTGATGAGCTAGGGCGACAGGTGAAGCCATTAGAACGGAAAGGCATAGTGCTGAAAGTGTCTTTGTGCGCATAGTGTGTCTCTTGTGTGTTGTAGAAGATACACGCACTTTACAGGTTTAATTTTATCAACCTTTGATCCAGCGCAAACAGCCTAATCCAGTGACGTTACGTTGTCATCATGATTGATATAGATCAAATGCGCCCTTCTAGCAGGGCGCAAATTACTACCAGTTTGTTGGTTTCAGCCAATCTGTCAGCTTTGCTTCTGCACTCCCTGATGCTGGGGTATAACAATACTCCCATCTGGCTAGGGGTGGCATTGACATAAGAATAGATTCGGTTCTTCCGCCCGTTTGCAAGCCAAACAACGTGCCTCTGTCAAACACCAAATTAAACTCGACGTAACGCCCCCTGCGATACAACTGAAAATCCCGTTCTCTAGCTGAGTACTGGTTTTCTTTTCGTTTTTCGACAATAGGGATATAAGCATCAAGATAACCATTGCCTACAGCCTGCATAAAGGCAAAGGATTTTTCAAATCCCCATTCGTTGAGGTCGTCGAAAAATAATCCGCCCACGCCTCGGGTTTCGTCTCTATGTTTCAAATAGAAATACTTATCGCACCAGTCTTTATAGGTTTGATAAACCGCTTCACCAAAAGGCGCACAAAGCTTTTTCGCAGTATCGTGCCAGTGCACAACATCTTCTTTAAATGGATAGAATGGCGTGAGGTCAAACCCACCGCCAAACCACCAAATGGGGGCTTCACCTTCTTTTTCGGCAATGAAGAAACGAACGTTGGCATGCGAAGTGGGCACGTAGGGATTGTGAGGATGAATAACAAGTGAAACGCCCATGGCTTGGAAGTTGCGCCCCGCCAGCTCAGGCCTATTAGCTGTTGCAGATGCGGGCATTTGACTACCAAAAACATGAGAAAAGTTGACACCGCCTTGTTCAATAACCGCCCCGTTTTTGATCACACGAGAACGGCCACCGCCACCTTCTTCTCTTACCCAGCTGTCTTCTACAAATTGCCCTTTGCCATCGGCTAACTCTAACGTCTGACAAATATTGTCTTGTAGGCTTAACAGGTAGTGCTTTACTTGCTCAATAATGTCTTTCGCGCTTTTGCCATCTAATGTCAGTGCTTCACTCATGCTCTTATAATGTCCCCAGTTTCGCCATCTCTGATTGTACTTGGTTTGCTGCTCTCCCCTACACTACCCTCTACATACAACACGCTGTCCGCAAAAATAGCTTTTGCTTCATCGAGGGTTCGTGCTGGGGGTTGGCCAGTAAGGTTGGCGCTTGTGGAGACAACTGGCTTTCCTAACGTTTCACACATGGCTCGCACTGTTGGGTGATTAGATACCCTCACCGCTATTTTATCGTGCTTCCCGGTTAACCACATTGGCGCTGATGTCGACTTGGGCAATAACCACGTATTTGGTCCAGGCCAGCTAGAGAAAATCTCTGTGCGCATATCAGGGCGAATGGCGTTGTCATTTACATAGGGTAAAAGTTGGGAATAATTGGCTGCAACGAGAATAACGCCTTTTTCAATGGGTCGCTGTTTTATCTCTAGAAGCGCTAGCACTGCAGATTCGCTGTCAGGATCGCAACCTATGCCCATTACCGCTTCGGTGGGATATACCAATAACATACCGTTTTCGAATGCCGCCACCATAGGATCTTGGCTGGCTACCGAATACTGGTTTTCACTCGTCATTCTAACGTGTCTCTAAAGTTAACTAATGTGTTCTTTTCTTGAAGCCACAACTGGGCTGAGGACAACATATTTGCCCCTTTTTCTCTATGAGTACAGACCAACCGCAGTTTGGGCAAGCTTCATCAATGGGTTTGAAATTTAGCACATATCGGCATTGGGGATAATGATTACACGCGAAAAATTGTTTGCCATATTTGTTTGTGCGAGCAGTTAACTGCCCCTTTTCACATTTAGGGCATGTAACCTGGGTGTCTTCTTTCTGCTTTATGGCAGATATATAGTGGCACGAGGGAAAATGAGTACAGCCAATGAACATACCGAATCGGCCTTTTTTAATGGCCAAATCAGACGAACATTCAGGGCACTGAACGCCCTCTAGCGTTTTTAAAAGTGCGGTTTGATTATCGTGAAGGGGTTTACTGAACTCGCATTGCGGATACCCACTACAACCGATAAAGGGACCAGACTTACTGTGTTTTATTTCCAGCGGATTGTTGCACTGCGGACACTGGCCAAAATTATGCTCAAGGGCGTGAGCATCAGCAGAAAACAGCGAATGATCGATTTTCGACATAGCGTAACTACAGTGACGAGTTGCACATTAGTGCAACACGCCATCGGGTTCATCGAATAATAAATCTTCCATTTGTGCGTAGGCTTTTTCTTTTCCTGGCACATTAAATAACACCATCAGCACGACCCACTTAAGGTCTTCTAGACAAAATTCCGTGGAGTCTATTTCCATCACTCTGTCTATCACCATTTCTCGGGTTGAGGCATCCAACACCGCCACCTGCTCAAGAAATAATAAGAAACCTCTACACTCTACATCAAGACGCATTTGCTCTTCATGGGTGTAAATTCGACTTAAGCTGGTGCTAATCCCTTTACAGAAATAAGGATTGATATCTGTTTCTTGTAACGCAGCTAATTTTTCCAACCACGCTAATGCTTTGTAAATCTCATCGTGATGAAAACCCGCGCGCACAAGCTCTTCCGTTAATTCGTCTTGATCTACACGAATTTCAGTTTCGCTGTGAATGAAGTTTTCAAACAGATACATGAGGATGTCGAACATTTTATTTCCCCCTCAATTTAACGTAACCACCAGGGATAGCAGCTACAAGACCACGCAACTCATATTCTAATAATTCTGCCATAGCCTGCTGAACAGGCATATTGCAACGCTGCGCTATTACATCAATAGCGGTGATGTCGTAATCCACACTATCTAATAATTTATCGGTTGCCAAGTTATTCACTTCACTTTTTTCGCTAATGTTGTTGTCCTTACCTAAATAAGCATAAGGTTGAACTGCAATTTCGTCGAAAATATCGTCAACACACGTCACCAGTTTAGCGCCCTGCTGAATGAGCCAATGGCAACCTTCAGAATAAGCATGGGATATACTACCCGGAACTGCAAATACTTCTCGCCCCATATCTGCGGCCAAATTCGCAGTTATCAAGGTGCCACTCTTTATTTTCGCCTCAACCACCAAAGTACCCAGTGTCATCACGGCAATAATTCTATTTCGCCGAGGGAAATGCCAAGGGTTGGCGGTTACCCCTGGGAAAAACTCTGTAATACAGGCACCATTCGCGCTAATGATGTCTTGGTGAAGCGCCGTGTTCTTCGTTGGGTAAACCTTATCAGGCCCAGTCCCCATAACAGCAATGGTCCCCGCGTTTTGAATCATCGCGCCTTTATGCGCGGATGCATCAATACCCGTTGCAAGGCCACTGGTGACCACCACACCATGGTTAACTAATTGTTCGGCAAACCCTTGCGCAATGTCTCTACCTTGAAAACTCGAATTTCGACTGCCTACAATCGCAACTTGAGGTGCATTGAGCAGCGTCACATTACCTAAAACGAACAAGATAAGCGGAGGGTTTTTTAGTTGCTTCAATAAGCGAGGGTAGTGTTCGCAAGTTATGGTGACAACATGATGTGAGCGACTTTGTGCCAACCATTGCTCAGCACGCAACACCAGTTGAAGGTTGATATGTTGGCATAGCTCGGCCAATTTAGGATTTTGTAGATTCCCTTCACCGTGCATTTTGGTGATTTCAATGGCATCAAGATGCAGTTTGTCTATGGCATCAAGCCACTTACCCGCCCCCACTTTCACTGCTGATGCAAGAATTAACCACGCTTTTTGGTGCGGGTTTAAGTGTGTCAAGTTGCTGGTGTTCATTGCCGCTCCTGGTTGTATGCGGCAATGGGCGTATTGTTAGGGCTTAGCTACAATAAACCCCTTTGTTATGCCTTCACTTGCCCGCGATATAAGGCCGTAGCTTGCCTTATTAAACGTTTTAAAAATGATGATTTCGCCAACTTTAAGCGCTGGCTGTGCCAATTTTTTTGAAAAGATATTGAGTCCGTCGGTACCGCCTGGCTCATCAATATACTGTGGCCGTTTTCCATCTATAATGTCGGGGCCCGCCGTGTAAACACCCATGACCATACCGGGCGCCACGTCAGCGTTACCTAAATTAACAATGACCACATCATACTTCCCTAATAAATTGTGATCGTGTAAGTCGCCTACGATTACACCCTGTTGTTGCTTAGCCGCTTGAAGATGTAAATCTGGCATGCGATCCGGCGTATAGGGAATGAGTTTGTCGCCCCGCTTCGCTTCTTGAAAAGATTGCGTCATTCTTAGGACATCTACGCCATCTTGTGCAGAAGAAAACCGTGTTGTATTAGCAATATGAGTAAGCTGTACCCCAAGTACCTCTCCATCTGGTGCATAAATAGTAGATTGCTTTCTTACCACTTGTAACTGATCCTCAGTACCGTTTGTTAACGAACTAAGAATTAAATTATCATCGACAAAGCGGACATTCCCATGATGATTGCCTAATACGTAAGGCAAGGTCTGATAGGTGTCTTCATCCACCAAGTGGTGATGATGAATATAGGGCTGAATGGCGGAGGCAGGCAGAATATCAATAGGGACAGCTTTCGCGCTTCTGCGTGAAGCGGGGCTAAGGACAATCACCGGCTTATCCCTTTTTAAAGACATCACTGGCTGACCATTAAAAAAGGCTAAATTGATGACGTCGCCTGGGTAAATAAGGTGTGGATTCTGTATTTGCGTGTTGGTTCGCCATAGTTCCGGCCACACCCATGGCTCATCAAGAAAAACAGAGGCAATGTCCCACAGGGTATCCCCTTTTTTTACTGTATAGGTCTGCGGCGCATCGGTCTTAACTTGGCGGGCAGAGGCAGGCACACTTATCAGCATCATAAAAACCAGAATACCTAACGTGGCCTGTTGTAATCGCTTTTTTAAATTAAACATTTGTAGTTTTTTCACTGCCCATTGCTGTTGAAATTTCAGACAATAACGTTATATGCACTAATAACTCAGAATAGTGAGTTTGACTAAAAAAGTGCACTAAATGACGTGATATACGTTAGAATAGTAACTCAACAGGCACTGTAAAGTGTGCTGGCTATTAGATCGTATATGAATTTATACAGCGAAAAGGTTAAGTAAGCGACACATGGCTATATTAGACGTATTAAGTTTTCCAGACGAACGCCTTCGTACCGTGGCAAAGCCGGTAGAAGAAGTGAACGACGAAATTAAACAACTTGTTTCTGACATGTTTGAAACCATGAAAGACGAAAATGGCATTGGCTTGGCGGCAACGCAAGTAAACCGTCACGTTCAAGTTGTTGTCATGGATGTATCGGAAGATCAAAACGAGCCCCGCGTATTCATTAATCCTGAAATAACCCGCAAAGATGGCAGTACCATTAGCGAAGAAGGTTGCCTTTCGGTTCCAGGTAATTACGCGAAAGTGGAACGCGCTGAAGAGATTACTGTTAAAGCGTTAAATGAAGAAGGTGAAGCCTTTGAACTTGATGCTGAAGGTCTTTTGGCCATATGTATTCAACACGAACTTGATCATTTAAAAGGTAAGTTGTTCATCGATTACCTTTCACCGCTTAAGCGCCAACGTATTCGTAAAAAATTAGAAAAAGACGCTCGCCTAGCAGCGCGTGCATAAGGGTTGATGTGACTACACCATTACGCATTGTATTTGCTGGTACGCCCGATTTTGCTGCCAAGCACTTAGCGGCTTTACTTAATAGCGACCATCAAGTGGTTGCCGCCTATACTCAGCCAGACCGTCCGGCAGGACGAGGTAAAAAGCTAACCCCGAGTCCCGTGAAAGACATGGCGCTTAGCCATGAGATTCCTGTTTATCAGCCAGCTTCGCTGAAAAGCAGTGACGCACAAGCCGAGCTACAGGCACTGAATGCGGATATTATGGTGGTTGTGGCCTATGGGTTAATCCTTCCTGTTGCGGTATTAGAAGCGCCCAAGTTAGGGTGTTTAAACGTGCATGGTTCAATTTTACCTAAGTGGCGAGGGGCTGCACCGATTCAAAGAGCGGTGTGGGCCGGTGATGATGAAACGGGTGTCACCATTATGCAAATGGATGAAGGGCTTGATACTGGCGACATGCTTCATATTGCTCGCATTCCCATTGCCAACACCGATACCAGCGCATCATTGTATGACAAGTTAGCCGATTTAGGCCCTACTGCGCTTTTACACACGCTAGATAACTTAGCGTCGCTTACGCCAAGCCCGCAAAATAATGCAGACGCCACCTACGCTAAAAAGCTCTCAAAAGAAGAAGCCTTTATTAACTGGCGTGATGATGCCCAGCAGATAGAGCGCAACATCCGGGCGTTTAATCCGTGGCCTGTGGCCTGGACCACCATTGCCGACCAGAATATTAAAATTTGGGCCGCTGATGTCGTGCACGACCTCCCCACAGGGCATGCGCCAGGCACTATCATCCAAGCAGATAAGCACGGGATAGTTGTGGCCACGGGTCGTGGTGGCTTGCGTATTCATTCGCTGCAAATTCCCGGGAAAAAAGCCTTGCCCGCCGTAGACGTGGTTAATGCACGTAAGGCATGGTTTGAACCTGGTACTTCTCTTAACACCTTGGACGACTAGTGAAACCCACTCCCCTTCCCAAACAAAAGAACCTGCGTGCCGATTGCGCGTGGGTTATTTACCAAATTTTAGAAAATGGCAAGTCATCCAGAGACTGTTTAGAGCGCGTTCAACGACGTCACAATCCCAGAGACAACGCGTGGATTCAGGAGATGTCGTTAGGCGTCATGCGCAAGCTGCCCTTACTACAGAATTGGCTTAGAGGGCTATTAGATAGACCCTTGAAAGGCAATAAGAAGGTGATTGAACACTTAATCTTACTCGGTTTGTATCAACTTGCGTTTTCGAGAGTGAGCCAGCATGCGGCGGTGGGCGAAACCGTTAACGCAGCGCCGTATTTAGGCGGCACCGGACTTAAAGGTTTGGTGAATGCTGTACTTCGAAATTTTGAGCGAGATGGCTTAGCGGATAAAGCCATCGACAACCCCATTATAGAAAGCGGGCTTCCGAAGTGGTTGTACAAAGCCATAGATAATGCCTATCTCGATGACGCAGATGCCGTTCGAGAGGCTACCAATGCGATGGCACCAATTTGGTTGCGAGTAAACCAAGGTAAAATTTCACGTGCCGATTTTATCGCGAGCTTAGAAGACGCAGACATTGCGTTTCAGTTAAGCGACCAGCATGGCGACGGTATTTTACTTTCTAAGCGACAAGATATTACCAGTTTACCCGGCTTTCACGAAGGGCACTTTGCCGTTCAAGATGGCGCTGCCCAGATGGCTGCTCTGTACCTTGATGCGCAACCCAACGAACGTGTTCTCGATTGTTGCGCAGCACCAGGCGGTAAAACAGGGCACATTCTGGAGCGCACACCTTCCCTCGCATATTGCCTTGCCTTAGATGCTGATGCTTCCCGTTTGGCTCGGGTGCACGAAAACATGCATAGACTTGGGCATAACCCAGAGATTAAACAAGGCGATGCCTCCGATCTGTCTTCTTGGTGGGACGGCAAACACTTTGATCGCATTCTTCTGGATGCCCCATGCTCGGCCACGGGCGTTATTCGTCGTCATCCTGATATCCGGTGGTTACGCAAAGCCAGTGACATTGACAACCTCGCTTTATTACAGCGCCGAATTCTTGATACCTTGTGGACGACATTGAAGCCAGGGGGTACATTACTTTATGCAACTTGCTCTATTTTACCGCAAGAAAACCGCGAACAAATCCAACGTTTTCTAGCGGATAATGAAGACGCAAAACTTAGCCCTATCGTTAAAACAGAAACCCCTGAGAAGCCAGGCCGACAGATTTTACCCGGCGAGCAACAAATGGATGGTTTCTATTATGCGAGGCTGGTAAAGTCGATTAGCAAATAAAAGCAATAAGGCACGTTAAGTTAGATGAAAATCATCATTTTGGGCGCAGGCCAAGTCGGCGGAACACTTGCTGAAAACTTGGTTGGAGAAAAAAACGAAATTACAGTTATCGACTCCGATCCTGTTACCTTGCGTGCACTGCAAGACAGATTAGATTTACAGGTAGTTAACGGCGTAGGCTCTCATCCCGACGTACTGAGGAAAGCTGGGGCTGAAGACGCTGACATGATCATCGCGGTCACCAATAGCGATGAAAGCAATATGTTGGCCTGCCAAGTGGCCTATAGTTTATTTAAAACGCCCACCAAGATAGCCCGTGTTCGTTCAGAACAATACATCATCTATCAAGAGCAATTATACAAACAACAAGACATACCGGTTGATCATATTATTGCGCCTGAACAACTTGTTACTAAAGCCATTAAACGCCTTATCGATTACCCTGGGGCATTGCAGGTGGTTGAATTTGCGGATGGCAAAGCAAGCCTAGTCGCAGTAAAGGCATACTATGGTGGTCTTCTTGTTGGCCATGCGCTTTCAGCATTAAAAGACCATATGCCCAACGTGGAAACCCGTGTGGCGGCAATTTATCGTCGCGGTCGTCCAATTCGGCCACTAGGTACCACCGTTATTGAAGCGGATGACGAAGTGTTTTTTATCGCTGCCACTAAGCACATTCGTGCCGTAATGAGCGAATTGCAAAAGCTGGAGTCTAGCTATAAGCGCATAATGATTGCCGGGGGCGGATTAATAGGCGCAGGCCTGGCTAAAAAGCTTGAACACAAACACAACGTAAAGCTGATTGAATATAGTCACGAACGCGCCAAATACCTGTCTGCCCATTTAGATAAAACCATTGTATTTAGCGGCGACGCGTCTGACCCAGAGTTATTAAGTGAAGAGAACGTCGAACAGGTGGATGCCTTTATTGCGGTAACCAATGACGATGAAGCCAATATCATGTCTGCCATGCTGGCCAAACGTATGGGCGCACAAAAAGCCATGGTGCTGATCCAGCGCAGCGCCTACGTAGATTTAGTGCAAGGCGGCGAAATCGATATTGCTTTTTCACCGCAACAAGCCACCATTTCTGCGCTATTAACCCATGTTCGTCGAGGTGATATTGTCAATGTGTATTCATTGCGGCGTGGCGCAGCTGAAGCAATAGAAGCCATTGCCCATGGCGATGAAAACACCTCTAAAGTTGTTGGCCGGCAAATTAGTGATATAAAACTGCCTCCAGGTACCACCATAGGAGCAGTGGTTAGAGATGAACAAGTCATCATTGCGCACAGTGATACCAAGATAGAAGCCAACGACCACGTTATCCTGTTCTTGGTAGATAAGAAATACATCAGTGATGTAGAAAAACTCTTCCAACCAAGTGCGTTCTTTTTTGGCTAAGAGATATGCTATCGCTAGCTACGCCAAAAGGTGGGCGAGAACAGTACCAGTAACGAAAATACTTCTAATCGCCCGAATACCATCCCCACCACTAAAATCCATTTACCAGGGTCGCTAACATCAGCGTAATTGGACGCCACACTTCCCAGGCCAGGCCCTAAGTTATTTAACATAGCAGCGGTAGCGGTAAATGCGCTTAAATTGTCTAAGCCGGTGGCAATAAGCCCTACCATCAATACCACAAACACGACGGCGTATGCTGAAAAGAACCCCCATACGGCCTCTACAACTCGATCTGGCATTGCCCGCTCACCTAGCTTAACGGCATACACCGCTTTGGGGTGGATGAGCCTATCAACTTCTCGCTTGCCTTGTAAAAACAGTAAGCAAACTCGCACCACTTTCAAGCCGCCGCCTGTGGAGCTAGCGCACCCGCCAATGAAACTGGAAAAAATAAGAAGAATAGGTAAGAAAGTAGGCCATACGGAAAAGTCAGTGGTCGCAAAGCCTGCGGTGGTACTAATAGAGACCGCTTGAATCATGGCTTGGTCGAGGGCGGTTTCAGCCAACTCATAAAACCCCGACAACACCAACACTAAAAAGCAGATTAAAATAAGGGTAGCCTGAATAAAGAAGAACGCCTTAAATTCAGGATCTTTAAAATAGCCTTTTACCGAGCGGCTACTTACCGCCGCATAGTGCAGAGAAAAATTAAGTGCCGCAATAAGCAAAAATACCGTACACACGATATTCACTAAGGGGCTGTTGAAATACCCTAGACTGGCGTCATGATTTGAAAAACCGCCAATAGCAACGGTAGAAAATGCATGACAGATAGCATCAAAAAGATTCATACCGGCCAACCAGTACGCGCCAGCACAAGCAATAGTAAGGCTCAGATATATATACCAAAGGTGCTTGGCTGTATCTGCGATGCGTGGCGTCATTTTGTTATCTTTCACTGGCCCTGGCGTTTCCGCGCGGTACAGCTGCATTCCCCCCACACCAAGTATTGGCAAGATAGCCACGGCCAATACGATGATACCCATACCGCCTAACCACTGTAGCTGCTGACGGTAAAACTGCACAGAGTGTGGCAGAAAATCGATGCCTTCAATAACGGTGGCACCTGTGGTTGTTAGCCCTGAAAACGATTCAAAAAAAGCGTCGGTAACCGACATAGAAGGCTGTTCTAATAAGATAAGAGGTATGGCCCCAACACTGGCAAGCACAGACCAAAAAAGCGCAACGATCAAAAAGCCTTCCCGCGCACGCAGATCATGTTTTTCTAATCGATTGGGATACCACAGGGCGATGCCCCCTAGCACACATAGGAAAAACGCCAGCGTAAAAGGCAAACCACTGCCATCTTGGTATATAAGCGAAACAACGGCAGGTGGTATCATTGTGACACTGAAAAGGGCAATGAGAAGCCCCAAAATACGTATAATCGCACGATAGTGCATGCTGCTTTTTGCCTTTTTGTTATTGTGTTACCCGAAGTCGTGGCGGGGATGCTGGGGCAATAAAACGCCCTATAACCTCAACTGATTATAGGGCGTTTACCACACAAGAGAAAACCCTTGTTAAGGGTTTATTACTATTTCATTGCTAATACGGTTTCTACCATTTTGCTGATCCCTTCATGCGCCTCACTGATTGACTGGGCTAACATGTATGCAGGCGTCGTCACCAATTTAGCTTCATTATCAACCACCACCTCGTCTACGGCGCAATTGACATGGGTAGCGCCCATTGCATTGATGCCGTTCGCGCTAGCTTCATCGTTACCTATGGTGAGTTTTACCCCTGTGTCGTAAACACTGGCGGCTAATGCCGGCGCAATACACGCATACCCCGCCGGCTTTTTCGCGTTGGCAAACGCCTGACAAATTCGTAATACTTCTTTATCGGGTTCACTATCTTGCCCCGCCACGGCAAACGTGCACAGATTTTTCGCTGCACCAAAGCCGCCAGGTAAGATTAACGCATCAAAATCTTCAACATGACATTCCGTAACAGGTTTAATGTCGCCTCTGGCAATACGGGCAGATTCAACTAATACGTTTCGAGTCTCACCTTCGCTAACCTCTGAGGTTAAATGATTCACAACGTGCAGTTGAGGTTTATCTGGCGCGAAACATTGATAGCTTCCACCACACTGCTCAATGGCTAATAGGGTTAATACCGCTTCGTGGAGTTCTGCCCCATCGAATACGCCGCTGCCACTTAAAATAACCGCCACTTTTTTCATAAATGCCTCCTAGACCTTGAGCAAACTGACTTATACTATTTTTGGCTATAAAACAGTCAACGCCAGAAAAAAAATTATTAATAAACGGTGTAAGATTGTTAATTTCTTATGCTACATTACTTGACCAACTTGGTTAAACCAAAAAAACAAGTTCACCAAGTTATCCACATTATAAGGAATGGCGAGTCGCAGGTAAGCTGTCTTCACTCTTAGCTTTCATTCCCCTATTTTTATTGCGTTAGAAGGTGATCTTTAACTTGACAAAGATCGCCTCGATCTTATTTGTCTAAACGGTAGATCACAAAGTTATCCACAGACAAGGATCGTATTATTCTTGCCTTGCTCTATGGTGATCCACCCCTGCCTATGGCATCCTTGCGGCTAATGATAAGCTGAATTAACTGCATGGCGATGACTGAATCTAAAAAGCCCCCTTTTATACTCGTTGATGGATCTTCCTATCTGTTTAGAGCCTTCCACGGACTGCCTCCTCTTACTAACTCGAAAGGCCAGGATACAGGCGCTATTTATGGCGTAGTTAATATGCTTAAAAGCCTGATAAAGCAGTATAACCCCACTCACATGGCGGTGATCTTTGATGCTAAAGGCAAAACATTTCGGGACGACATTTATAAAGAGTACAAAGCGAATCGCCCCCCTATGCCGGATGAACTTCGCAGTCAAATAGCCCCGCTACATGCCATTATTGAAGCCATGGGTCTTCCATTGATTGTCGAGTCTGGGGTTGAAGCCGATGACGTTATCGGCACCTTGGCTTGCAGAGCCACAGACCATGGTATAGATACGCTCATCAGTACGGGCGACAAAGATATGGCTCAGTTGGTGAATGAGAATGTTACGCTAATCAATACGATGACCAATCAGATTATGGACATTGAAGGGGTTAATACTAAGTTTGGGATCCCCCCCGAATTGGTTATCGACTTCCTCGCGCTCAAAGGAGACAAGGTTGATAACATACCTGGTGTTCCGGGTGTTGGCGATAAGAGTGCCCAAGCCTTGCTCAATGGCATAGGCGGTATTGATGCTATTTATCAAAACCTCGATAAAATCGCTGATTTGTCTTTCCGTGGTAGCAAATCCATGGCAGCGAAAATGCAAGAATACGAAGAGCAAGCGCGCCTTTCCTATAGGCTTGCCACTATCAGTATCGACTTAGATTTAGATTACAAAATTGAGGCACTCCGTCCCCAAGCGCCAGACCACCAACAGCTCCAATCACTTTTTGCAGAGTACGAGTTTAAGCGTTGGCATTCAGAAGTCACCGCCTTACTCAGTGGTGATAGCGCTGGAAGCCCTCAAGGCAGTAGTGAGGCGTCTGATAAAGTAAGCAGTGCCTCTTCTTCTCATGCATCTTCAGGCATCCCCATTGATAAATCAGCCTACGAAGTCGTGCTTGATCAAGCACAGTTTGATGAATGGGTAGAAAAACTCAACCAAGCAGACCTGTTTGCCTTTGACACTGAAACCACCAGCTTAAATTACATGGAAGCGGAAATTGTGGGTGTTTCATTTTGTATAGAACCGGGGAAAGCGGCGTATGTTCCCGTTGCCCACGATTACCCAGATGCTCCAGAACAGCTTTCTAGGGACAAGGTGCTGGCAGCGTTAAAGCCAATTCTTACCTCGTCTACCCACATTAAGGTGGGTCAACACATTAAGTACGATAAAAATGTACTGGCAAATTATGGAATTACATTAAACGGCATTGGCTTTGACACTATGTTAGAAAGCTACGTACTTAACAGTACTGCCCAACGTCACGATATGGATTCTTTGGCCCTGGCCTACCTTGGTCACAAAACCATTCATTTCGAAGACATCGCGGGAAAAGGTGCCAAGCAGCTTACCTTTAATCAAATTCCTCTTGATGAAGCAGGCCCTTATGCAGCAGAAGACGCCGATATTACTCTGCGCCTTCATCAAGCTATTTGGGAAAAGGTGTCTGATATTGAGCCACTTAAACAACTGCTTATTGATGTAGAGGTGCCACTGGCCTGTGTCCTGTCTAGAATGGAGCAACAAGGCGTACTTATTGATAGTCAAAAGCTGAATCAACAAAGCCAAGATCTCGCCACCAGAATTGCCGAGCTTGAAAAAGAGGTTCACGAAGAAGCAGGTGAAGCCTTTAATTTAGGCTCTACCAAACAACTTCAGCACATCTTGTTTGAAAAGATGGCGCTTCCCATTATCAAGAAAACACCTAAGGGTGCGCCTTCAACGTCGGAAGATGTGCTTCAAGAGTTGGCACTTTCTTACCCGCTTCCTCAAAAGATCATGGAATACCGTGGCCTTACAAAGCTGAAAAACACCTACACAGATAAACTGCCCAAAATGATCAATCACCGTACCGGCAGAGTGCATACGTCTTACCACCAAGCCGTAACGGCGACGGGCAGGCTCTCGTCAACAGATCCTAATCTACAAAATATCCCCATTCGAAATGAAGAAGGACGGCGAGTAAGGCAAGCGTTTGTCCCACGTGCTGGCTATAAGATTGTGGCAGCCGATTATTCGCAAATTGAATTGCGAATTATGGCTCATTTATCGGCCGATGAAGGGTTACTAAGTGCATTTGCAAAAGGCGAAGATATCCATAAAGCTACCGCAAGTGAGGTATTCGGTGTGGCTTTAGACGAGGTGACAACCGAACAAAGACGAAGTGCAAAAGCCATTAACTTCGGTCTTATTTACGGTATGAGTGCATTTGGCCTCGCCAAACAGTTAAATGTACCTCGCCACGAAGCGCAAAGTTATATGGATTTGTACTTCGAGCGTTACCCTGGTGTTTTAGACTATATGGACAGCACCCGTGAAGTTGCAAAAGAGAAAGGCTATGTAGAAACCGTATTTGGCCGTCGCTTGTATTTACCTGATATTAAAGCCAGTAATGGCGCACGTAGAAAAGGTGCAGAGCGAGCAGCAATAAACGCCCCCATGCAAGGCACTGCAGCCGATATTATAAAGATGGCGATGATAAAGGTAGACGATTGGATTACGACTTCCTCCTTAGATGATGTCACTATGATGATGCAAGTGCACGATGAACTTGTATTTGAAATTAAAGAAGAACACGTAGATAAGCATGTGGCGACTATCGTCAAATTAATGGAAACGGCAGCAAGTTTAAATGTGCCTTTGGTGGTGGAAGCCGGCGTCGGAAATAATTGGGATGAAGCCCATTAGATGCCCATAACTGGTAATTAGATTACAGTATTGGTAACTTAATCCATTAAATTTTGTAGTTTTTGGTAATTTAATTACAAAAAGGGTTGCCTTTTACAGATATTCTTGTACCCTATGCAGTGTAGGGTACAGAGGTGAGAAAGCTGTTTTCAAACCTTTGCTTTAACCCCGACACTTTGTCGGGGTTTTTTTATGCCCGTTATATTTTGTCCACTACATCTTCGTGGGTAAATCTGTTGCGCCCTACCCAGCTTGCCTAATTCAACCTACTATCGCAAAAATGGAATAAATCACTTTTTTTCAGATAACGTTGAACTATTTTAATTTAGCGTGCTCTATATCTACGGTTTTTATGTGTTTTCTCTCTTTAACCCCACGAGTTCGTGGGGTTTTCTTTTATGCGTCCACCACGCTTGTGTCATCGTCCACATCACCTTTGTCTCTATCAAGCTGAAGCCAGTGATTTAACACCCCTTCAAGCTCAGGTAAACCGTGTCTGTTTAATGAAGAGAATGTATGTACCGTGACATCACCCATAAATGCCAATGCCGCTTCACGGGCCATCAACAACTGGGCTTTTCGCTTACCAGACTTTAACTTATCTGCTTTTGTGAGCAGCGCTAAAACAGGAATGTCCGAGTCGACCGCCCAGTGAATAAGGTCTTGGTCGAGGTCTTTGAAGGGGTGGCGAATATCCATAAGTACAACGATTCCCTTCAGTGATTTTCTTTTTTGAAGATACTCACCTAGGGATTGCTGCCATTTTTTCTTCATGGCAATAGGTACTTGTGCAAAACCGTACCCAGGTAAATCCACCAATCGGCGATCTTCCTCTAGCTCGAATATATTGATGAGCTGGGTTCTGCCCGGCGTTTTACTGGTGCGCGCCAAGTTCTTTTGACGTGTCAGGGTGTTTAATGCACTGGATTTTCCTGCGTTGGAGCGACCAGCAAAAGCCACTTCAATACCGGTATCATCTTTTAAGTGACGAATGTCCGGTGCACTGGTAAAGAATTTTGCTTTGGTGTAATACGACATCTAGACTTACCTCCACATGCGTCACAACGTCTGGTTTACAGCTTTTTAATGTTAAAACAGACTAAAAACCATAGTTTTATCATGGAATAGGTTTTTCTGACGCGTTAAATGTGTAAAATACGCATGATATCACGTATATCACGCGAGCCGTTGGATCCATTTAAGAGATTTATTATGAAAAAACTGTGTTTGTTGGTGTGTATGTCTTTAGGTTTGTCTACGTCTGTTATGGCACAAGGCGATGCCGAGGCAGGTAAAGCGAAGTCAGCTGTATGCGCAGCCTGTCATGGGCCAGATGGTAACAGTATGATCGACATGAACCCTAAGATAGCGGGTCAACATGAGAAGTACCTAGTTAAACAGTTGATGGAATTCAAACTTGCATCACAGACTGGCGGTGAAGAAGGCCGTAATAATGCAGTGATGAATGGCATGGCTGCACCATTGTCAGAGCAAGACATGAAAGACCTTGCTGCTTATTTCTCTAGCCAAGATGCAAAAGCAGGTGAAACACCTGAGCAATACGTAGAAGCAGGCCGCGCACTTTACCAAGGTGGTGATGAGTCACGTGGCGTGACCGCATGTATTGCATGTCACGGACCAAAAGGGAACGGCATGGGGTTAGCAGGTTTCCCAGATATCAGTGGTCAGCACGCTACCTATACAGCCTCTCAGCTAAAGGCATTTCGTGCAGGTGAGCGTCACAACGATATGAACGGCATGATGCGTGATATCGCGATGAAACTTACCGACGAAGATATCGAAATTTTATCTAATTATATCGCGGGCTTACATTAATTAGTTCAAGATAAATACAATGTTGTTAAATTTTTGTTACCAGATCAGTTGTATTTTATAATTATTCGTGTAATCTAGCGGCTTAGTTTGTAGGCATTCGTGTAATACTACAGACGAGATAACAAAATAATAATAATAAAAATCAGCATGGAAGATTTGGATAAAGCGCCACGAAGGCCAAAAACAAAAAGCGCTCTGCTAAAAAAAACAATAAGGGGAGTTGCACAACTAGGGAAGCCAGCTGCACATTGAAGTGTAAATAACGGGAGAGGTGTCATCAGACACTCATACAAAGTAAGGTGATGGTTTACCATCACCTTTTTTCTTGCCTAAAAATCATGATTCAATTACCTCGTTGCCCACTTTGCCAAACAGATACTCCAGCCGAACACTATCACCAAGATAGGAAGCGCGAGTATTTGCAATGCCCACGATGCCATTTGGTTTACGTTCACCCAAGCAACTTACCTTCAAAAGACGTAGAGAAATTAGAATACAGCTTGCATGAAAATAGCGCAGACGATGAAGGCTATGTTAGGTTTTTATCCCGCCTGCTGCACCCATTGCAGCCTTATCTTTCTAAGCAGGTTAGCGTTATTGATTTTGGCTGTGGTCCTGAACCTGTCTTAGCACAACTGATGGAACAGAAAGGTGCTGAGGTTGCACTCTACGACCCTTTTTTCGCCAACCAGCCTGAAAACCTCACTAGGCAATATCATATTATTACCTGTACCGAAGCCATCGAACACTTTCATCAGCCCCACAAAGAATGGGCGCTTTGGTTAAAAATGCTTAAGCCAAACGGTATGCTCGCGATAATGACTAAACGCGTCATTGATAAAACCCGTTTTGCTCAATGGCACTATAAAAACGATCCCACCCATGTAAGTTTTTTTAGCGAAGATACTTTTACCTATCTTGCAGAGCAACACGGTTTTATTGTCGAATTTCCCAGCAATGATGTGGTTTTCATGAAGAAGGTTTTGCCTATTCGCGCTATAATAGACTTTTCTATTCACCAGATTTGATACTGTAATTTATGGGACGTTCAAAGAAATCGCGTAAAGTTGGTCTAATTGGGGTTCGTAAAGATCCTGATTTTAATCCAAGCAAACAACGCACAAGCGAAAACCCTCGCCCTAAAAAGCGCAAAGGTAGACCAGCAGGTTCTCGCCACAATGTAGAAAGCACCACCTCTTCTGGCAATAAACGCCAGGAAAATAAAGATCCGCGTCATGGCAGTAAAAAGCCTATAGCGTTGGTTAAGCAAAATGCGGCCCCTATTAATACGCCGCTACAAAAGAAGAAGTATGCGACGCCAGCTGAAGAGCTTGCCGCTCTTGAAGCCGACCAGCGATTAGCTTCCTTGCTCGATAAGCTTGACGAAGATAAGCCGCTTACCAAAGAGCAACAAGCTTATGTTGATGAGAAAATGGCGCGACATCGTATTCTTTGTGATCTGCTAGGTATTGTGGATAACGACGATGAAGACGATGAAATGGATCCTTTTGACGATTTAAACGCTATAGACATTAACGACTTCAAAAAATAGTACGGGCAGCAGTTAGACGATGATTTGGGCAGTAATTATAGCTATTGCAGCATGTATTATTATCGCGCTTGGGTTTTATGCTGGCAGATTGCTGTTTTTATTAAAGCAGCAAAATCAACGCCAGCAGCAAGTAAGAGAACAACGTATAGCGACCATCTCGGAAAGCATATTTACTATTGCAAAAGCCATGGAGCAACAACAGTGCGACCTTTCCGAAGGGGTCATTAGAATTGTTAATTTGCTAAATGCGCTTCCGGTCCCCTCGCCTATAGATTATAGCGCTCGCTATCCACAGATACATGCGCTCTTCGTCGAAGTCAGTGGGTTCGCCATCCTTGAAGCACGGCAAAAGCTAAGTAAACAGGAAAGGCGCAAACAAGATGCAGCGAGAGAACATATAGAATCTGAATATGAGTCAAAGGTGCTTGGGGAATTATCTAGCCTTAAGTCCTACTGTTGCGAGCTCTCTCCTACCCTAAAATAGCCAATGTAAAAAAGCATATGGATTCACCCCATGTGCTTTTTTAGTTTGCGGCGTTGTCACTTCTCATTAATCTCGATTTACCGACGCGCTTGCTTGCATACCTCTTCATAGCAATGGCAGTTTGTTTGATGATCATTGACCATGCCTACAGCCTGCATAAACGCGTAGCAAATGGTTTCTCCTACGAAGGTGAAGCCTCTCTTCTTTAGTGCCTTTGACATTGCTTTAGATTCGTCTGTTGACGTTGGAATCTGTTGAGGTGATGCCCATTCATTGATGATAGTTTTCCCCTTTGTGAACTGCCAAATAAAGTCGCTAAATGATGCTGTGTTTTCAATGTCTAAATAGGCTTTCGCATTTTTAACGATTGAGTGAATTTTCAATTTATTGCGAACAATGCCTTTATTTTCCATGCAAGCTAACAATTCTTCCTCCGTCATCGCGGCCACGCGTTGTGGGTCGAACTGATGAAACGCTGCACGGTATGCGGGCTGCTTTTTTAAAATGGTAATCCACGACAACCCGGCTTGTTGACCATCTAAGCACAATTTTTCAAATAGCGGCTGGCTCTCTAGCTCAGGTCTGCCCCATTCATTATCGTGATAACTTTGGTATAAGGGGTCATTAGATACCCAGCTACAGCGTTGTACGACATTAGACACAGCTAAACTCCTCGTCAAGATTATGCGCTTCAAGGCGATTGTAGGCGATTTTTAACGCTTTACACCTACATACTAGGCCCCAGTAATTGTATACTATCCCACCTTTACAGAGTCAGTTAACCAATAAGCAGCGGATGTATGCAGAAATACGATATTAAAACCTTTCAAGGGTTGATCCTTGCGCTTCAGGATTATTGGGCGCGCCAGGGCTGCGTCATAATTCAGCCCCTTGATATGGAAGTTGGTGCAGGTACCTTCCACCCAATGACGTTTTTACGTTCTTTGGGGCCTGAGCCTATGAGTAGTGCTTATGTACAACCTTGCCGTCGCCCTACTGATGGTCGCTACGGTGAAAACCCTAACCGCCTTCAACATTACTATCAATTCCAGGTTATGTTGAAACCTTCTCCAGATAATATTCAAGAATTATACCTTGGCTCATTAAAAGAATTAGGTTTCGATCCGCTGGTACACGATATCCGCTTTGTAGAAGACAACTGGGAATCTCCCACGCTTGGCGCATGGGGTCTGGGTTGGGAAGTTTGGCTTAACGGTATGGAAGTCACCCAGTTCACGTATTTCCAACAAGTAGGTGGTTTAGAGTGTAAACCGGTAACCGGCGAAATCACCTACGGACTTGAGCGTTTAGCGATGTACGTGCAAGGCGTAGACAGCATCTATGACCTGGTATGGACAGATGGGCCTTTAGGTAAGGTCACCTATGGTGACGTTTTCCACCAAAATGAAGTTGAGCAATCAACCTTTAATTTTGAACACGCTGATGTTCCTTCTCTCTTCCGCACATTTGATGAATGTGAACTTGCCAGCAAGAAGTTAATCGAAGAGAACTTACCTTTGCCTGCTTACGAGCAAGTAATGAAGGCATCGCATGCGTTTAACTTGCTAGATGCAAGACATGCCATTTCGGTAACCGAAAGACAGCGCTATATTCTTCGCGTAAGAACATTAGCCAAAGCCTGTGCAGAAAGTTACTTTGAAAAACGCGAAGCACTTGGCTTCCCCTTATGTAACAAGGAGGCGTAAGCGTGCGCACAGAAAATTTACTTATTGAACTAGGCACAGAAGAACTACCACCAAAGGCGCTCAAGTCTTTAGGTGAGGCTTTCGCTACTCAATTTGAAGCTGCACTCATCAGTGCAGATTTAGCCTTTACCTCAGTTAACTGGTTTGCAGCCCCTCGTCGTCTTGCGGTTTATGTGTCTCAGTTAGCTGAAGGTCAATCAGACAAAACCGTAGAAAAACGTGGGCCTGCGGTATCAGCTGCCTTTGATGCAGATGGAAACCCGACCAAAGCAGCTCAAGGCTGGGCGCGTGGAAACGGCATTAATGTTGAAGACGCCGAAAGACTCGTTACCGACAAGGGTGAATGGTTGCTACATAAAGCCCATGTACCAGGCCAACCGGTAGCCGCGTTATTAGAGGGCATGCTAAATCAAGCCGTCTCTAAACTTCCTATTCCAAAGCCAATGCGTTGGGGTAACAATACCACGCAATTTATTCGCCCTGTTCATACGTTGGCGGTCATTTATGGTAGTGAAGTGGTTAATATTACTTCTCTAGGTCTCACGAGCGGCAGAACCCTTCAAGGTCATCGCTTTCATGGCGAAGCGCGATTTGAGCTTGATCATGCTGATAATTACGCAAAAGCGGCGGAAGCTCAGTATGTTATTGCCGATTTCCAAGCACGGAAAGATAAGGTTAGAGAGCAATTAGAATCTGCTGCAGCAACGCTTTCCTTAACACCAGACTTTGATGAAGCACTATTAGAAGAAATAGCGTCACTTGTTGAGTGGCCAGTGGTTATGCAAGCCAGTTTCGATAAAGGGTTTCTTGACGTCCCTAAAGAAGCGCTTATCTACACCATGAAGGACGACCAAAAATACGTCCCTCTTTTAGACGCCGATGGGAACCTTTCAAATCAGTTTCTTTTTGTGAGTAACATTGAAAGTCGCGACCCTATTCAAGTTGTCTCTGGTAATGAAAAAGTGATACGACCGCGTCTTGCAGATGCGGAGTTTTTCTTTAATAGCGACAAGAAAAATAGCCTAGAAAGTCGTCTAGAAAGTTTAGACAGTGTACTTTTTCAAAAGCAATTAGGCACCTTAAAAGAAAAATCTTCACGTATTGCCAGCTTGTCTGCTTTCATTGCAACACACATTGATGCCGATGCAACGCTAGCACAACGTGCAGGTCTGTTAGCTAAAACCGACTTAATGACCAATATGGTTATGGAATTTCCAGACGTTCAAGGTGTAATGGGTAAATACTACGCCTTGAATGATGGTGAAAACACGTTAGTTGCAGCGGCGCTATACGAACAGTATCTACCGCGCTTTGCCGGTGATGCTCTACCCTCTAATAGTGTCAGCGCGGCTGTAGCCCTTGCTGACAAGCTAGACACCCTGGTGGGCATATTTGGTATTGGCCAATTACCAAAGGGTGATAAAGACCCCTTTGCGTTACGCCGAGCCGCTATTGGTGTTTTACGTATTATCACTGAGTTGTCTCTGCCACTAGATTTGTCTGAATTGGTAGAAAAAGCAGGTGAAGTTTACGGCGATAAGTTAACGAACAGCGAGTACAAAACACAAGTTGTTGATTTTGTTTTGGGCCGTTTCGTTGCCCTGCTACAAGATCAAAACGTAGCCATTGATGTTATTCAGGCTGTTTCTGCGCGCCGTCCGACTCGACCAGCGGATTACCTTGCCCGTGTAAATGCTGTCGCTAAATTCAAGACGTTGGATGAAGCAGAAGCACTAGCGGCTGCCAATAAGCGTGTTGCTAACATTCTCGCTAAACAAAAAGTAGACGAATCGGTGGCTGACGTAGATAGCCGTTTGTTACAAGAAGAGGCGGAAATTGCTTTGCATAGCGCCTTAATGGATGCGAAAGAAAAAGTTGCTGGCGCCATCGAAGCTCAAGATTACCCAGTGATCTTATCTACCCTTGCGACGCTAAGAAACACTATCGATAGTTTCTTTGACAATGTTATGGTGATGGCTGAGGATGAAGCGATTAAACTTAACCGGCTAGCTTTACTATCATTATTGAGGCAGTTATTTTTAACCACAGCTGATATTTCTTTGTTAGCTAAATCGTAAACTGAGTTTAGTCGCATAAGTGATTACCTGCGACGCAGCACAGAACGATAGGTAGAAATTAGCCCAGCAATTGTTGGGCTTTTTTATAGATGGAGTTTATGTGAAAAAGTCACTCTTAGCTGTTACAGCTACCCTTCTACTTAGCGCATGTACAAGCAGCGGTAAAATAGCGTTGCCAGAATTGCCGTCTTCATCGCCACGTATTGCAGTTGAAGATCTATATTTGCGCGGCGTATTTAATTGGTGGGAGGCAACACCCGCCTATCGCTTTAAGCAAGATGGCGTTAATTGGCACGTTAATGTGGAATTAATTGCGGATGGACAACCTTATGACTTTAAGCTGTCTGATAGCCAATGGACGCCTTCGCAAAGCTGTGGAGGCAAATATAAAGGCCAGCCTGTGATGATAAACACCGAGGTGTATTTAACCTGTGAACAAGCTTCTGAGACGCTACAATTCACGCCCTCTAATACAGGCAACTATCGGTTCGCCATTACTGACATTGGCAGCGGCGAAATAGCCATTAAGATCACACGAGAGTAGTCGCTTCGCTTTGCCCCTCTATTGCTCCGTGTTCTTGAGCAGGATAGCGCGCTTCCTTTTTTTTAGCACGCTTCACCTTTGCTCTTACTCAGCTTTTTCTTTTTTGTAGATATAAAAAAACCGACATAAAAATGTCGGTTTTTTCGTTTTAAACGTGTGAATTAACGCCCCATAATAAATGGCACTAAGGGGCAACACGCTTTCACTACACGTCAAGGTTCTCTACGTTAAGTGCATTGGCTTCAATGAACTCACGGCGAGGCTCTACCTGGTCGCCCATCAGGGTTGTGAATAATTGGTCACATCCAATAGCGTCTTCAATGGTAACTTGCAACATACGACGGCTTTCAGGATCCATGGTGGTTTCCCAAAGCTGTTCTGGGTTCATCTCACCTAGCCCTTTATAGCGTTGAATGTACTGGCCACGTTTAGCTTCGTTCATCAACCATTCAAGTGCTTCTTTAAATGACTCAACAGGTTGCTTACGCTCACCACGTTGAATGTATGCGCCTTCGCCCATCATGTCATTGATTTCGAGATTCAACGTTTTCAGTCGTTGATACTCTGGAGATTCAATAAATTCATGGTCAATGATGTATTCGTAGTCGATACCGTGCATACGCATAATAATCGTGATGTAGAATTCACTGAGTTCTGCATCTCTTCTTATTTCATAGCGGTAGGTTGCACCATCCTTCTCACGCTCGGTAAGCTGTGCGACAAAGTGCTCAGCTACATTAGATAGTGTTGCCTCATCTTTTAAATCGGCTAGATTTAGCGTAGGTGTGTATAGCATGCGATATAGAATTGAAGAAGGCATTACACGTCTCATACGCGCAATCATCTTTTCAATATTCTGGTACTGCTTCACTAGATTTTCTAAACCAAGCCCTGTGATCCCTGGCGCATCCGAGCTTGTATGCAGCGAAGAGCCATCTATTGCAATAGAGGTGAGATAGTTGGTCAGCGCATCATCGTCTTTCAGATACTGTTCTTGTTTACCCTTCTTCACTTTATAAAGTGGCGGCTGAGCAATATATACATAACCACGCTCAATTATTTCAGGCATTTGACGATAGAAGAACGTTAGCAGCAGTGTACGAATGTGTGAACCATCCACGTCCGCATCAGTCATGATAATGATGCTATGGTATCTTAATTTCTCAGGATCATATTCATCCCTACCGATACCACACCCTAATGCGGTAATTAGCGTCGCCACTTCTTGTGAAGACAACATTTTATCGAAACGCGCTTTCTCTACGTTTAGAATCTTACCTTTAAGCGGAAGTATTGCTTGGTTTTTACGGTTACGACCCTGCTTAGCTGAACCGCCGGCAGAGTCACCCTCCACTATGTACAGTTCGCTGAGTGCCGGGTCTTTTTCCTGACAATCTGCGAGCTTTCCAGGAAGGCCTGCTAAGTCTAACGCGCCTTTACGACGGGTCATTTCACGGGCTTTACGTGCTGCTTCTCGCGCACGCGCTGCATCAATAATTTTGCCTGCAATTATTTTACTTTCTACTGGGTTTTCCAGTAGAAACTCTGCAAGCTTTTCATTCATCGCTGACTCTACGGCTGGTCTCACTTCTGAAGATACTAGCTTATCTTTGGTTTGAGACGAGAACTTAGGATCAGGAACTTTCACCGAAATAACGGCCGTTAAACCTTCTCGGGCATCATCCCCACTGGCGTTGGTTTTAGCCTTTTTATTTAAGCCTTCCTTTTCCATGTAGTTATTTAACGTTCGCGTTAATGCACCACGGAACCCCGCTAAGTGAGTACCACCGTCGCGCTGAGGAATATTGTTTGTGAAGCAAAAGATGTTTTCTTGGAAGCTATCGTTCCATTGCATGGCCACTTCTACTGAAATGCCATCTTCTCGCTCCAAAGCAAAATGGAACACCTTTTGATGCACGGGTGTTTTCTTTTGATTCAAATATTCCACAAATGCCTGGATACCGCCTTCATACATGAAGTGGTCTTCTTTACCGTCGCGTTCATCTTTAAGACGAATTGAAACACCAGAGTTTAGGAATGAAAGCTCGCGAAGACGTTTAGCTAAGATATCGTAGTGATATAGCGTGTTCGTGAACGTATCTTCACTAGGCCAAAAACGAATGGTAGTCCCAGTTTTTTCCGTTTCACCTACTACGGCTAATGGCTCTTGAGGCACACCATGCTTGTATTCTTGCTCATGGGTTTTACCATTTCGGCGAATACGCAATTTTAATCGGCTTGAAAGCGCATTTACTACCGATACACCTACGCCGTGTAATCCACCTGATACTTTATAAGAGTTATCATCGAACTTACCGCCGGCATGGAGTACGGTCATGATAACTTCCGCTCCAGAAACGCCTTCTTCCGAATGGATTTCGGTGGGTATCCCTCGACCATCATCAGAGACAGAGACAGAACCGTCTGAATGTATTTGCACGACAATATCTGAGCAGTGCCCAGCTAGTGCTTCGTCAATTGAGTTATCGACCACCTCAAATACCATGTGGTGAAGTCCCGTACCATCATCTGTGTCACCGATATACATACCGGGACGTTTACGTACGGCGTCTAATCCTTTAAGTACTTTAATACTCGACGAGTCGTAGTTGTTCTGTTCTGACATACTAGCTTTTACTCCTCTTTCACGCTTCCATGTTCCACGTGAAACATTTTCTTTTCGTTGTATTTTTGTATAAATTCGAGTTGCGAAGATTCAATAGCAGTAACGAAAACCTGCGTATCCATAAATAACAACCCGTCAATAAATCGTTCTCGCTTTTCAGCATCTAGTTCCGCACCAACATCATCTAGCAAAAATATGCTTTTTCTGTTGGTAAGCGAATTAAACAACGCAGTTTGCGCCATTTGTAACGCAGCGACAGCCATTCTCAGTTGTCCCCGCGATAATAACTCCTGTGCATTAACCCCATTCACTTTTAACCGTACATCGGCTTTGTGAGGCCCAGAAGTGGTATGTCCCATTTTAACATCATACTCACTTTTTTTAACTAAGCTTTCTGCTAAAGAGGCGTCTTTTTCCCAACCTTTTTGATATGAAAGTACCACATCGAAGTCTGGTAGAAATTCATTAGCATAACGCTCGAAGATTGGAATGAGCGATTCCACATACGCTACGCGCTTTTTCGATAGTGCTTCAGCATTTTCAATGAAAATGTGTTCCCAATACCGATTTTCCGGACGCTGTAAATTTGCGCCTTGCTTCAACAACGCATTGCGATGTTTCAATACCTTTGTGTATTGATTGGCTAGCTTTTGAAAACCATGTTCCACGTGGAACAATCCCCAATCACAAAATTTTCGACGCTCTGAAGGCGACCCTATAATCAAATCGGTACTTTGTGGCGTAAAGAGTTGCGTGGGTACTAGGCTGACAAGTTTAGAAAGCTTAGACGAATGTTCACCGTTAATGCTGCAAAGAAAGCTATCACTTCTACTTCTTTGAAACCCCAGCTTCATTGGCACATCATTTTCATCTTTACACGATGCAAAGACACTAAACCCTTCTTCCCCATGCTGGATGACAGAGCTTGGCTTGCCAGTACGAAACGACCGCCCAAACCCTAAATAATATAAAGCCTCTATAATTGATGATTTACCACTACCATTTACTCCACGAAACACACTCAATGAAGATGAAGGTGAAAACGAAGCTGACTTTATATTACGAAAATTCGTAAGCTGGACTTGGTCCAGTTTCATGAGGAAACTCTAACTAAAACGCGAAAGTGAGCTGCAGTATGTATACAGCTCACCTTAAGACAAGAATACAAAATTAAAGACGCATTGGCATGATCACATACAAAGCCGCGTCGTCAGCACTATCCTCTATTAATGCACTGGCATTAGAATCAGAAAAACTGACTTTAACGGTGTCAGACCCTAGTGAGTTTAAGACATCAATAAGGTAGGCAACATTGAAACCAATCTCTAAATCGTCGCCCTGATACTGCACATCAACAATTTCTTCAGCTTCTTCCTGCTCTGGGTTATTCGCAGTAATCTTCAACTCACCTGACGCTAGATTTAGCCTGACGCCTCGGAATTTTTCATTTGAGAGAATAGCCGCACGAGAGAACGCGTCTTTTAATACCGCTTTGCTGGCAGTAATTTCTTTGTCACCATTTTGTGGTAGCACTCGTCGATAATCAGGAAAACGACCATCTACTAGCTTAGAGGTGAAAATAAAGTCGTTCGAAAAAATACGAAGGTGATTTGCACCAATTTGTACTTTTATGGATTTATCATCTTCGCTAATTAGACGAGATATTTCTAACACCCCTTTTCGCGGGATAATAACTTGGCGAGATGGCAATGAGGTTTCGTAATTAAGACGACATAAGGCTAACCGGTGACCGTCAGTAGCGACAGTACGAATAACGTTTTCTTCAGTCTCTAGCGACATACCGTTTAAATAATAGCGAACATCTTGCTGCGCCATCGAAAAACTGGTGGCATCGATAAGGCGTTTCATATCCGTGCAAGATAGCTCGAACTCTACTTCGCCTTCCCAATCTTCAAGGTTAGGATAATCATTTGCTGACAACGTCGATAACGTATAGCGACCACGACCAGCACGAATGAGTGCTTTATTGCCATCTAAACTGAAATGAATATCTGTACCTTCAGATATTCCTCGAATGATGTCGAAGAGCTTTTTGGCTGGAACGGTAATTTCACCTTCAGTAAAATCACCGTCTAATTTAGCGCTTGAGATTAACTCAACCTCTAAATCTGTACCCGTTAGCCAAAGTGCGTCTTCACTCACTTTTATGAGTATGTTTGAAAGAATAGGCAAAGTATGACGGCGCTCAACGGCACCCGATACCAATTGCAGGGGTTGTAAAAACTGTTCGCGGCTTATAGAAAATTTCATCGCAGTGCTATCTCGCCTCTCAAGGTCATTTTTTACGAAGACAAAGTCCGTATGAGGTTCTTATAGTCTTCTTTTATATCATGACTTTCCTCTCTAAGCTGCTCTATTTTACGACATGCATGCAGAACCGTCGTATGGTCTCGGCCACCAAAAGCATTACCCAATTCAGGTAAACTATGATTGGTTAGCTCCTTCGCTAGCGCCATGGCGACTTGCCTTGGACGGGCCACACTTCGACTTCTGCGCTTAGACAAGATGTCAGCAACTTTAATCTTATAATAATCTGCGACAGTTTTCTGAATATTATCCACTGTGACTAACTTTTCTTGTAACGCCAATAAATCTCGTAACGCTTCGCGGACAAAATCTATAGTAATAGGGCGGCCAGTAAAGTTTGCATTAGCAATGACACGGTTTAATGCGCCTTCTAACTCACGTACATTCGAACGTAAACGTTTAGCAATAAAGAAGGCGACTTCATTAGGTAAGTGAATTCTGTTCTCTGCTGCCTTGCGCATTAGAATGGCAACACGGGTTTCCAGTTCTGGTGGCTCTATAGCAATAGTTAGTCCCCAACCAAAACGAGATTTTAATCTATCCTCTACCCCATCAATTTCTTTAGGATATCGGTCTGAGGTGAGTATGATTTGTTGATTACCTTCTAGCAACGCATTAAAGGTATGAAAGAACTCTTCTTGCGAACGCTCTTTGTTGGCAAAAAATTGAATATCATCAATCAACAAAGCATCGACTGAACGATAAAAACGCTTAAAGTCTTCAATAGCATTATTTTGTAACGCCTTAACCATATCTTGCACAAAACGCTCAGAGTGCATATAAACAATTTTAGCATCAGCATTGTTTGCGACTATGCCATTACCCACAGCGTGCAATAAGTGAGTTTTACCTAAACCCGTACCGCCATAAATAAACAGTGGATTATATGAACCGCCTGGATTGTTAGCCACTTGCGTGGCTGCAGCACGCGCAAGCTGGTTAGATTTACCTTCTACGAAGTTATCAAACTGATAGGTTGGGTTGATATTACTTTTATGCTTCATTGCTTCAGGGATCGGGATCACCTTGGGTGAAGCAGGTTGCGATCGCTGTGGTTGCACTGGTGCATGTGCAGCATGATCCCGCCTTTGATCATACTGTTGATTTTGTGGCGATCCCACATAAGGATTATGTTGCGATCGCGTAGACGGAACGCCCTGATTCTCGCTATACGAAACGGGTGCACTAGGCGCAGTAACATGGTGACTAGCATGGCTCGAATTGCCATTGCCGGCAGACGCATTAGACCCTGTCGTTCCGCTTGAGTTAGGCGAACTAGCTCTGCTTCGACTTAATGACTCTCGACTCATCACTTCAAGGCGCAGTTGCGGAGCGTCACTACCTGCAAACTCGCGAAGTAACCCTGTAATGTTATCTAAATACTTATCTCGCACCCAATCCAATACAAAACGGTTAGGTGCATATAAGGCAACAGTCCCTTCTTCTTCTTGAGAAACTAATGGCCTAATCCACATACTGAATTGCTGGGTTGGTAATTCTTGGCGAAGTCGCTCAAGACATTGGTTCCATAATGACATGGTAGGTATACAGCTCCCGTGACTCGCTAGGAAACCCACAACATAGAAAACAAGGCACCGAAATGCGCACCTTAATAAGAACGGTGGAAATTGTGTCGGGTAGCAGCAAGAAGTTTAATTATATGTTTTAATCGCTGTGGATTATCTTATTTTATCAACAAAAAGTAAATCCCGATCTCGATGGATCTTTGAGATCAAAAAGGCATACTTATGATTTATAACAACTTTATTTATATTCTGTTTTCTCATTAATTTAGCATTAAACAGTATTAACATGGGGGTAATAAAGGCTTGATCTCTGCAAATCATCGCAATTCTCACACATCGAAATGAACAAATTGTGGATAAAGTGCCCACTTCAGGTGCGTTATTCACAATGCCCAGATGTCGAAATATACAAGCGATAAAAATTTCTACCCGGTTTGTTCACATTTTCTACGGAAAAAGTGGATTATCCATTGACAGCAGCCCCCGAGATCTCTAGAATTCAGCGTCCTTTTTCGATGGGCTTTTCTGGTGATGAACACCACATGACTCTGGTAACAGAGAAACGTGCATGCCAAAAACGCCTATGTTTAACTAAATATAAGTGAGACTTTGGTCATGAAAAGAACATTTCAACCGAGCAATTTGAAGCGTAAGCGTTCTCACGGTTTTCGTGCACGTATGGCGACCAAAAATGGTCGTAAAGTACTAGCAGCTCGCCGTGCAAAAGGCCGCGCTCGTCTTTCAGCTTAATTAGAAAGACGCTAAAGTGGGCGAGAATCATTTTTCGAGGGAGTTACGTCTGTTAACTCCCACCCACTTTACCTATGTGTTTGATAACGCAATTCCAGCAGTATCCCCTTCTTTTACTATCCTAGCTAGAACCAATTCCCGTAACAATCCACGTTTAGGCATAACACTAGCCAAAAAACGCATTCGCAAAGCCCACGACCGAAACAGGTTGAAACGCCTTATACGCGAAAGTTTTCGTCACAAGCAACATGATTTACCCAATGTGGACATCATCGTAATTGGCAAAACCGGCGCTGACAAACTCAGCAATCAGGAAGTATATGCGAATTTGGATAAGCTATGGAAAAGATTAACCAAGCGCTGCAACGCATCTTAATTGCGTTACCTCTGGTGCTGATAAAACTGTACCAGTGGTTTATCTCACCCGTGTTGGGGCAACGATGTCGCTTTCATCCATCATGTTCATGGTATGCTATCGAAGCATTAAAAACACACGGATTGGTAAAAGGCGGTTGGTTATCTATTAAACGCATATTAAAATGCCACCCTTTGCATGCCGGTGGATACGATCCAGTACCGGAAAAACAACAAGATAAACACTCAAAATAAAGAGACCTATATGGAATCGCAACGTAGTTTTCTGATAATTGGCTTGGCGTTTGTCAGCTTTATGCTTTGGCAACAATGGCAAGAAGATTATGGCCCACAGCCTGTACAACCTATTGAAGCTCAGCAAACCACTCCTGTTTCTCAAGGCGTACCTTCTTTTGATGACACTCAGTCGCAACAAGATGTACCCACGGGCAACAGCGTACCAGCTGCTGTGCCAAGTAATCAGGCTGCCAATACCAACCGTATTATCGAAGTAAAAACTGATACCCTCGATCTTCGCATAGATTTACTCGGCGGTGATGTCGTTAGTGCTGACCTGGTGAAATTCCCCGTTGAACAAGGTTCAGAAGAACCATACAGCTTATTGCGTTCTGGTAATGGCCTTTACGTCGCCCAAAGCGGATTAACTGGCCCACAGGGTCCAGATGGAAGCGCTAGCGGCCGTCCTGTCTACAGTGCGCAATCTGCATTCTACGAGATGAAAGGTGACACCCTTGAAGTTCCATTAACATGGAAAAACAATGATGGTCTAACCGTAACAAAAACCTTCACGTTCACGAAGAATCATTACGACGTAGATGTCAGCTATACAATAAATAACCAAACTGGCACGACAGCTAACGTTCAACAATATGGTCAGTTAAAGCAGGTTATTGATGCTGAAGACGATGGCAACATGTTTATGCCCACTTATCGTGGTGCCGCCTACTCAACGGAAGACGACAAATACAGCAAATACTCTTTTGACAAAATTGCCGATGACGATTTAAAAGAAACGACGCCAGCGGGTTGGGTAGGTATGTTAGAACACTACTTTGTGTCAGCATGGGTACCTTCACAGGACGAAGTGAATACGTTGTATTCTCGCAATCAAGCTGACCGTTATGCGGTTATTGGCGTACTTCCCCCTGCCGACAGCATTGCTGCAGGCGAAACCAAAACTATCGGTATGAAGCTGTACATGGGCCCGAAAGATCAAGAGAGCTTAGCTGAACTTGCCCGTGGTTTAGACCTTACCGTTGACTATGGTATTTTGTGGTGGATTTCACAGTCACTTTTCGCACTACTGACGTTCCTACACAGTTTAGTGAATAACTGGGGTATGGCCATTATTCTGATTACCGTTATTGTTAAAGGTGCCATGTACTGGCTTACCAAGAAACAATACGAGTCGATGGCTCGCATGCGTAACCTAGCCCCTAAAATGCAGCAGCTAAAAGATCGTTTTGGCGATGATAGACAAAAAATGTCACAAGCCATGATGGAGTTGTATCGCAAAGAAAAAGTTAACCCTATGGGTGGCTGTTTACCGCTGCTTCTACAGATGCCTATTTTCCTAGCACTTTATTGGGTGCTGATGGAAAGTGTAGAATTGCGACACGCTGATTTTGTATTATGGATTACCGATTTGTCAGTGAAAGACCCGTACTTCGTACTGCCTATCCTGACCGGTTTGAGCATGTACCTACTACAGAAGCTACAGCCGACCACCATTACCGACCCTATGCAGCAAAAAATAATGCAATTTATGCCGGTAGCAATGAGTGTGTTCTTCTTGTGGTTCCCAGCGGGATTAGTACTTTACTGGCTAGTCAGTAACGTAATAACCTTGGTGCAAGCCAAAATGATATATGCTTCTATGGAGAAGCGGGGAATAAGTAGCAAATAAGCTATTAGCAATACTAAAAAACAGCCCGCCCTTGCGGGCTGTTTTGTCTAAAGAGGAAAAGTTAAATGCCTTCATTTGATATCGTGTCAGAAATTAATATGGAAGAAGTGAGAAACGCCACCGAAAACGCCAGTAGAGAGCTATCTACGCGTTTTGACTTTCGTGGTGTTGAAGCTAGCTTTGAATACAAAGAAAAAACCGTCGTCATGAAAGCTGAAGCCGAATTTCAGCTTCAGCAAATGGAAAGCATGTTTAGGAACGCCTGTGCTAAACGAGGCGTAGATACCTCAGCCATTGACGTGAAGCCCTATGATGCTCATGGTAAAACCTATCGCCAAACCATTGCGTTTAAAGAAGGCATTGAACAGCCAATGGCGAAGAAAATTGTAAAATTAGTGAAAGATGCGAAACTCAAAGTTCAAACCGCTATCCAAGGTGATGAACTAAGAATTACAGGGAAAAAGCGTGACGATTTGCAGCAAGTCATTAGCTTAGTTAAATCGTCTGATTTAGGACAACCGTTTCAATATAAAAACTTTCGTGATTAATTAATGGAAAACCTCACCCTATCAACCGATACCATCATTGCCCAGGCAACAGCTCCCGGTCGTGGTGGTGTGGGTATTGTTCGCGTTTCAGGGCCTCAGGCTCAGGTTATCGCCCAGGCACTCGTGCCAGTACCCTTAACACCTAGGTTAGCCACTTACACACGCTTTGTGGACGCAGAAGGGCATGTGATAGATCAGGGTATTGCTCTGTTCTTTAAAGGGCCGAATTCATTTACAGGTGAAGACGTACTAGAACTGCAAGGCCATGGCGGACAAGTGGTAATGGACATGTTGCTTGACGCTATTCTCGCCACAGGGAAAGCCCGACTCGCAAAGCCCGGAGAATTTAGTGAACAAGCATTTTTAAACGACAAATTAGACTTAGCACAAGCTGAAGCCATTGCCGACCTTATTGATGCGAGTTCACAACAGGCAGCGCGCAGTGCATTACGTTCATTACAAGGTGAGTTTTCTCAGCAAATCAATCATCTATCCAACCAAATTGTCCATTTACGTATGTATGTTGAAGCTGCCATTGATTTCCCTGAAGAAGAAATTGATTTTCTTTCTGATGGGAAAGTAGCGGGTGACTTAGATGCTATTTTGGAAAGCTTGAAAAAAGTCAGTGCAGAAGCAAAACAAGGTAGCCTGTTAAGAGAAGGCATGCAGGTGGTGATTGCAGGTCGTCCAAACGCCGGAAAATCTAGCTTATTAAACGCGCTTGCAGGGAAAGATAGCGCCATAGTGACTGATATCGCAGGTACCACACGGGATGTTTTAAAAGAACATATTCACATTCAAGGGATGCCCCTTCATATTATTGATACCGCAGGCCTACGAGAAAGTCCTGACAAAGTAGAGCAAATAGGTATTGAACGGGCATGGCAAGCAATAAAAGACGCTGACCATGTGTTATTCGTTATCGATTCCACCACTACCTCTAGCAGCGATCCTTATGATATATGGCCAGAGTTCATGGCCAAACTACCACAAGGTATGCCGGTTACCGTGATCCGAAATAAAGCTGATTTAAGCACCCTTAATGTGGGGCTAACTACCGTAACCACTGCCCACGGCGACGTGTCGGTGATAAATTTGTCAGCTAAACAAGGCGACGGTGTGGAAACGTTGAAAACCCATTTGGCTAATACCATGGGGTTTGACACCACCACAGAAGGCCAGTTTATCGCACGTCGACGTCATATCGATGCGTTAGCACAGGCCTATGAATATGTGGTCACCGGCCATCAACAGCTTAATGATGCCATGGCCGGGGAATTATTGGCGGAAGAACTAAGGCTTGCTCATCAAGCCTTGTGCGAAATTACCGGCGAATTCACCTCGGATGACCTTCTAGGTAAGATTTTTTCGTCATTTTGTATCGGTAAATAAACAATGACTAAACACTACGAAATAATTGTTGGCACTATGTTAGGTGCCGCTGAATATGTGGCAGATGCCATTGCAGCCTCGTTATCTGAAAAAGGTGCCACCACCACAATTCATACAGAACCCAAACTTGAAGATATTAATCAACAAGCCACATGGGTGGTATGCACTTCTACACATGGTGCGGGAGAACTACCAGACAATATTCAGGGGTTCGCGAAAGCATTAAACACGGCGGATTTACCCGGCACCCAGGTGGTCATAATTGGCCTTGGCGATACCAGCTACGATACCTTCTGTTACGGTGCCAAAGAAATTGAAACCAAGTTAGTCAATGCAGGCGCAACACTGCTTACCGCCCCTTTGCATATTGACGTCCTAGAGCACCCTATCCCTGAAGATGAAGCCGTGCATTGGTTTGAATCAAATGTGGACGTCGCATGAGCAATGGCTTAACCCAAGCAGAACTCGCTGCCCTATCGTCGCCCCTTGCAAACGATGCGCGAGTCCTCTACTTCTTGGGATTACGCCCCACGGCCAACTTAGCCACAACAGCCACAGCGCCTATTGATTACAAACCGTTATTAGCATTGCTAAATGGGGATAATAAAGAACAACCATATCAGCGTGGTCGTCAAATCAATAGCTTGCTAAAGCAACTAGAGCAAGCCGGACTTGTGGCACTTCCCAGCGAAATAGACTTAGCTCACTCAATTAACGGTAAATCTCTCCTCTTACCGCTTTTAACCGTATCCAATGACAGTTTTGATACTTTACACAAATCTCACTACGTCATGTCACACTCATGGAAACCTAATTTGGCCTTATTTGAAGAAATGGCAGGGTTAATAGGTATTATTGATGCTGAGTATAACGAAGAAGATGTAGGCGAGTTTATCGCCTACTGGTTAGGGCGTCCCAACGCACTATTTAGTGAGTTTCAATGGACACAAAAGTTTGCCTATACCATGAAACGAAAACGAGTCGCTTCTGGCTATGAGCCCACTCGAAAAATAGGCAGCCAACAAGTGAAAGTTGCGCCAGGCATAGAAGCGGATGATAATGCAAGAAAGCTGGTAGAAAAATACGCCACATCAACAAAGAAGAGTTGAGCTTATGGATCGCATTACAGATAAAATTGCCAATTTAGCAAAAGCATTGAATAAGCCGGTGGATCCCAACGGCGAATACATTGACTATAAGACCTTACGAAAGCATTACGAAACGCAAGCGAATCAAGAGGTTTCTCAACTACAGCAACGCAGTAAAAAAGCCCGTGTACAAGCCATTCACGGACGTTCAGATCTTAACCCTAAGTGGACGTTTGCGAATCTAGTAGAAGACAGCGACGACGTGATAGAAGCCGTTTCTATTGCCCAATCGTTTATAGCGGCACATGATGATCCTGCTTGGCGTCAAAGTGGTTCACACATGATGTTATTTTATGGTGATTATGGCCGAGGAAAGTCGCATATCGCTGGCGCAATTGCCCATCAACTCATCGAACAATACGAAATATCAGTGCTTTACAGGCAGCTATCTACGTTGTTGGAAATGCGCTATTTCTCTTACGATTTCAGTGCCACAGACAATGTAGGTCAGAAATTTAGAGAAGCAAACCAAGAACTATTAGAGGTAGATTTACTTATCCTCGATGAAGTATGCGTGAATGAAACCGTACTTAAAAAGAACACCCAAAGTTGGTTAGGCAACCTATTACGCCAGCGTTTGGTAAATAAAAAGAACTGTATCATCATCACAAATCACAGTTTAGCCGATCTCGAAAGCGCATTAGGCCGTTATTGTTTTGAATCGATCAAAGAATATGACACCTATAAAGTTCGATTTCAGGGCCCAAGCAGACGTGAAGGCTTGATCCAAGACGAAGCAGAAGCGCAAAATGTGACGCCGAGGTATCAACCTAATCAAGTTAGATGATTATAATAGTTATAATAAATCAATAAATACGACTAAAAAGACCCTAATCTCGGGTCTTTTTTATTATTAACTAAAATAATCACATCATTATTTGGAATTTAAACCTGATCACATTGTAGTGATCACGAGATCGGAACTAGAATTGTGGAAAGATCTCCTCCACAAGATGATCGCGCTATACCCCTTATATTTGCTCGATCATAAGATCCAACAGTGAAAAGAACAAACATTTTATCCCCAGAACGATCACATCTTGATCAGCCCTGTGGATAGGATCCTACAAACCACTGTGTATAAGCTTTGATCGTGAAATGCATAACTTTATCCACAAAATCAATTGTGGATAAATAGGGGGTTTATGCACAGTATAAAGAGGGGGTTATGGATCTGTGTTTCCCAAGGTTATTGATCGTGTAACATCATGATCTAAAAATGCTTTAATGGCTTACCCACAGATCTTGGTGATCCTAATAAAAGTAAAAATAAACAGATCTAAAAGAGATCTTAAGATCATTAAAATCGATCGAGCCTAAATAAATAAACCCATTGAAGAAAATTTAACCATTTTCTTTAGGCAATAAGTCAGATAAAATACGCGCCCTTTTTTCAGGTATTGCTGAAAAAATATCGTTTTTCAATTTTGGTTAACTGTGAGGTTTTACATGTTTTACACCCAAGCCTTTGATGTCATCGTAGTAGGTGGTGGTCATGCTGGCACAGAAGCAGCACTCGCTGCCGCACGTATGGGTTCACGTACCTTGCTGTTAACCCATAATATTGAGACCATTGGCCAAATGTCTTGCAACCCTGCTATTGGTGGTATTGGTAAAGGCCATTTGGTTAAAGAAATTGATGCCCTTGGCGGTGCCATGGCGTTAGCGATTGATGAAGGTGGTATTCAATTTAGGACGCTGAATTCGAGTAAAGGACCTGCAGTTAGAGCGACTCGTGCACAAGCTGACAGAACCCTATATCGCCAAGCGATCAGAAAAATAGTAGAAAGCCAAGAAAACCTAACCTTGTTTCAACAAAGTGTTGACGATCTCATTGTTGAAAACGATCAGGTAACGGGTGTAGTCACCCAAATGGGCTTAAAATTCAAAGCCAAGAGCGTTGTACTGACTGTTGGTACCTTTCTTGGAGGCACCATACACATTGGGTTAGAAAACTACCGAGGAGGCCGTGCAGGCGATCCTCCTTCCATTGCTCTGGCAGATCGCCTTCGCGCATTACCCTTTAGGGTTGATCGCTTGAAAACAGGTACCCCTGCCCGTTTAGATGCGCGTTCTCTTGATTTTACGCAAATGCAGCCTCAGCCGGGTGATAACCCTACACCTGTATTTTCGTTCATGGGTAACAGGGAAATGCATCCTACGCAAATTCCTTGCTACATCACCCACACCAATGAAAAAACCCATGATATTATTCGTGGTGGTTTAGATCGCTCTCCCATGTTTACTGGGGTTATTGAAGGTATTGGGCCACGTTATTGCCCAAGTATTGAAGACAAAATTACCCGTTTTGCGGATAAAAACTCGCATCAAATATTTGTCGAGCCAGAAGGATTAAACAGCATCGAAGTTTATCCTAATGGAATTTCAACGAGCTTACCGTTTGACGTTCAAGTTAATTTAGTTCGGTCAATCAAAGGTTTTGAAAATGCCCATATTGTCCGTCCTGGCTACGCTATAGAATATGACTTTTTCGACCCTCGAGACCTCAAGCAAACCTTAGAAACGAAGTTCATCAAAGGGTTGTTCTTTGCTGGCCAAATCAATGGAACCACTGGCTATGAAGAAGCTGGCGCGCAAGGTTTAGTGGCTGGCGCTAATGCGGCATTGCAAGTACAACAAAAAGATCCATTAATTTTGCGTCGTGATCAGGCGTACATGGGTGTGCTTATTGACGACCTTGCCACTATGGGAACAAAAGAGCCCTATCGCATGTTCACCAGTCGTGCTGAATATCGCTTACTGCTTCGTGAAGATAACGCAGATAGCCGATTAACGGCCCTCGGTCGCGAAATAGGGTTGGTTGATGATGATCGTTGGGCTAAGTTTAATCAAAAAATGGACGCCGTCGAAAGCGAACTTCAACGTTTACGTGGTCAATGGATCCATCCCGATCACACGGCTACACCTGAATTAAACACAAAACTGAAAAATCCTGTCAGTCGTGAACACTCTCTTGAAGAACTTATTCGTCGACCAGAAATGACCTATCGCCAGTTAATGGAAATTGAAAGTGTGGGTCCGGGGTTAAGCGATCCTATTGCTGCTGAGCAGGTCGAAATTCAAATTAAGTATGCAGGTTATATTGCTCGACAGATGGATGAGATTGCCAAAACGCAACGCCATGAAAACACCCTACTGCCAATTGATCTGGATTTTGGTAAAATATCTGGGCTGTCAAACGAAGTGGTAGCAAAATTAACCGAAGCGCGCCCTGAAACTATTGGCAAGGCCTCCCGTATATCGGGCATCACGCCGGCTGCTATCTCATTGCTATTAGTTTATTTGAAAAAGCATGGCATGCTAAGAAAACAAGATAAGATCAGCGCGTAAGGTATTCACTCGCTTACCACGGCTTACCGTCTACAATAAGAGCCAACTTAATGAGCTTAAAGCAAGAATTACACGAAATATTGGCCTCGGGTATTGAGGCCCTTGCATTAGATATCGATAGTCATCAACAAGCACAACTCGTTGAATATGTGCTGTTGATGGATAAATGGAACAAAGCGTACAACCTTACTTCGGTAAGATGCCCCAAACAGATGATGGTGAAACATATTCTGGATTCGTTAGCCATTATGTCCCATTTGCCTGAATCGAATATTATTGATGTAGGAACGGGTCCGGGCTTACCGGGTATGCCCCTCGCTATCGCGTTTCCAGAAAAACAATTTACCTTGCTTGATAGTTTAGGTAAACGGGTACGCTTTATGACACAATGCGCACATTCGCTTAAATTGCAAAATGTCACGCCTCTTCAGAGTCGTGTTGAAGCGCACCAACCAATAAAACCTTACGATATTGTGCTTAGTCGCGCGTTTGCTTCTCTAAAAGATATGTTGCACTGGTGCGAACATCTGGTAGATTCAGAAGGGCTATTTTTGGCACTCAAAGGGCAATATCCGCAAGATGAAATTGAAGAAGTGAGTAATCACTACCAGGTGATTAGAACGGAAAATCTCACTGTGCCGAATTTGGTGGGCGAAAGACATCTGGTTTGGATTAAAAAAGCATAACAGGATTCATTTTGGCTAAGGTAATCGCAATCGCGAATCAAAAAGGTGGAGTGGGAAAAACAACCACTGCCGTCAACGTTGCTGCTTCAATGGCAGCAACAAAGCGCAAAGTACTGCTTATCGATTTAGATCCCCAAGGCAATGCTACCATGGGTAGTGGTGTAGATAAGTACGAGGTTGACGCTACCGCTTTTGAACTTCTCATCGAAGATAAACCCATTGATGAAGTCATCGTAAAAAATACCTCTGGCAAATATGATTTAATTGCCGCAAATGGTGATGTCACGGCGGCTGAAATCAAGTTGATGGAAATGTTTGCCCGAGAAGTGCGTTTACGCAACTCACTTAAACCTGTGATGGACTATTACGATTTCATTTTTATTGATTGCCCGCCGTCGTTAAATCAGTTAACGGTAAATGCTTTGGCCGCGGCAGACTCAGTGATGGTACCCATGCAATGTGAATACTATGCATTAGAAGGGTTAACTGCCCTAATGGATACCATTCAAAAATTAGCATCGGTGGTGAATCCTGAATTGAAGATTGAAGGCGTATTGCGTACTATGTACGACCCGCGAAATCGGCTGGCAAATGACGTTTCAGAACAGTTAAAACGTCACTTTGGTGAACAGGTATATCGAACGGTTATTCCTAGAAATGTACGTTTAGCCGAAGCGCCGAGTTTCGGCACACCGGCCATGTATTACGATAAATCTTCCACGGGGGCTAAAGCCTATTTAGCACTGGCTGGTGAAATTCTACGCCGCCGAGACAAATTAGCGCCAGCGCAAGCGAAAGCAAGTTAAATCATAATAAGCTGAACGCATCGAAAGATGCCATTGAGGGGACTATGTCAGCACGTAAAAGAGGGCTAGGCCGTGGTTTGGACGCACTACTAGCTACCAGCCAATCATCGTCGCAAAAAGATAGGGAGTCGGCGTCGGTTGAAGCCACGCAAAGCGAATTAAGCAAAATTCCCATCGAATTTTTGGTGCCGGGTAAATACCAGCCTCGTAAAGACATGTCACCCGAGGCCCTCGAGGAATTAGCGTCATCCATTCGTGCACAAGGGGTGATTCAGCCCATAGTGGTAAGAAAAATTGATCAAAATCGCTATGAAATCATTGCCGGTGAACGTCGCTGGCGTGCGTCTCAATTGGCGCAACTTGATGAAGTTCCCTGTTTAGTTAAAGACGTGCCAGATGAGGCGGCGGTTGCCATTGCGTTAATTGAAAATATTCAACGGGAAGATCTAAACGCGATGGAAGAGGCGCAAGCCCTTGACCGATTGATGAACGAATTTGCGCTTACCCATCAAGAAGTGGCAGAAGCGGTAGGAAAATCTCGCACTACGGTCACTAATCTTCTACGTTTAAATAACCTGAATGACGACGTTAAGTTGTTAGTTGAACATGGTGATATTGAAATGGGACATGCACGTGCGTTGTTAGCACTTGATGGAGAGTCCCAATCGGAAGCTGCCCACGTGGTATCAGGAAAAGGGTTAACCGTTAGAGATACTGAAAAGTTAGTAAAAAAGTTGCTTGAGCCGGCAAAACCTAAACAAGAAAAGCAAACTGATCCCGATGTTCAAAAACTTATGACGCGACTTTCAGAAAATTTAGGCGCACCTGTGACTATCGACCACAATGCAAAAGGAAAAGGTAAGCTAGTCATTAGCTTTAGTGATTTGCAGCAATTAGATGGAATTTTATCTAAAATACAATAGGTTAACTTTAATGGCGTAAGGCTATATGTGCGCCCTTTTCGCGAACCCTCGGTAAATAGACCATCTCTTTGGATAGTCTCCTTTCCGGTTATAGCAATAGAATATTTTCAGAATAACTTTCAAAATGCGATGTACTGTTGAAAATTGCCGATAAAACAGTATACTTCTGACGCTTTTTGTTAGTCGTGAACACGCAGCGGAGAAAAGTGAATATTACACTAGCTGGACAAGGTAAAGCGTTAGCCAGAAGAGGCTTTATTGTTCAGGTTATTACTACTGTCTGTCTCGTTGTGATTGTTGCGGTGATGTTCAACCGTCATTCGGCAATGTCGGCGGCGGCAGGTGCACTTATTAGCATACTGCCAACAAGCGTATTTTCGTGGTTCGCGTTTCGTTATTCGGGTGCAAGAAAGAATGCACTGGTAGCAAAAAGTTTTAGCCAGGGTTCTAAAATGAAACTGGCACTAACAATCATTTTATTTGTAGTGACATTTGCAGGCTTAAATGCCGCGCCGATAGAAGTATTTTTGGCCTATGTCGTTACAACCGCCAGTCATGGACTGGCCATGTTCCATTACGGCACTAAAAATAATGAAAACTAACAATGTGTCTTGCTGTGAATATGCACTGGAACCAGTCACCAATTTTTACACTTTACAACTTAGGTTAAACAATGGCATCTGAATACACTACCTCAGAATATATCAAGCACCACTTGACCAATGCCACTATGTGCTCAACTGACAACGGAATCGCGTTTAACAAAGCGTGTTCTGATGCTGGTTTTTGGGCATGGCATGTCGACACACTAGCCTGGTCTATCGGCCTTGGCATCTTGTTCCTCGTTATTTTTAGAAGCGTAGCTTCAAAAGCCACTATAGGCGTACCTGGTAAAATGCAGGCGTTTGTTGAATTGGTGGTGGAGTTCGTTGACGATAACGTGAAAAGCACATTCCACGGTAAAAGCACCCTGATTGCACCATTAGCACTGACCATCTTCGTATGGGTGTTGCTTATGAACTTAATGGACTTAGTGCCGGTTGATTTAATCCCTTGGGTATCTGGCCTTATCGGTCAAGCCGCCTTCGGTATGGATCCACACGACGTATACAATAAGGCCGTACCAACAACGGACCTTAACCTAACGTTTGCTCTGGCGGCCGGCGTGTTTATCCTTATTCTTTTCTATTCAATCAAAATGAAAGGGATTGGTGGTTTTGCTAAAGAACTTACCATGCAGCCTTTCGGCCACCCTATTTTCATTCCAGTGAACTTCATTCTGGAAACCGTTACCTTACTTGCACGTCCGCTTTCATTAGCACTGCGCTTGTTCGGTAACCTGTACGCCAGTGAGCTAATCTTTATCTTGATAGCTACCATTGGTTACTTCCAGCTTCCACTGCACTTTATGTGGGCTGTGTTCCATATTCTGGTACTTCCGCTACAGGCGTTTATTTTCATGATGCTAACCATCGTGTACTTAAGCTTGGCTTGCGAAGACCATTAATAAGCATTGACCCGTGTTGATATCACCTGGAAATGTCAGCACGGTTGATAACCGAGTTTTACTTTTAACATTAACTTTAAATTTAACTTAAATCGGAGACGTACATGTTATACATCGCTGTTGCACTACTGATCGGTCTTGGTGCCCTAGGTACCGCTATTGGTTTCGGTCTACTAGGTGGCAAATTCCTAGAATCTGCTGCTCGTCAACCTGAACTAGCACCTCAACTACAAGTTAAGATGTTCATCGTAGCGGGTCTTATCGACGCCATCGCGATGATCGGTGTTGGTATCGCTCTATACCTATTGTTCGCT
>Ga0114904_1000118_pt1 | contig 46496 bp, 40 predicted proteins | sample MalvirDeepMed_s6_FD_83498 | JGI IMG/M metagenome (GOLD analysis project Ga0114904, IMG submission 83498) | Marine viral communities from the Global Malaspina Expedition - Malaspina viral metaG DeepMed_s6 | ecosystem: Environmental > Aquatic > Marine > Oceanic | place: Mediterranean Sea... | reverse complement strand
GGAAGAAGCCGCCAAGCGTCAGGCCGAGGAAGAAGCCGCCAAGCGTCAGGCCGAGGAAGAAGCGGCCAGCAAGAAAGAGGAAGAAGCCAAGGCCCGCGCGGAAGCCGAGCGCAAGGCCGCAGGTGAAAAGGCGGCGGAAGAGAAGACCAAGCGTGTCTCCGTGCCGAAGACAGCGGCCGCCAAAAAGCCTGCCAAGGCAGAAACTGCGGAAGAGAAAGCCAAGCGCGAAGAAGCCGAACGCAAGCAGCGTGAAGCAGACGAAGCCAAGCGCAAACAGGAAGCCGAAGCCCGCAAGAAAGCGGAAGAGGAAGCTGCCCGCCGTACCGCTGAAGAAGCGGCTCGTATCGCGGCGGAGCTGGAAAAACGTGGCGATCAGGAAGAGAAAAAGCCTGAAGAAGAGGAAGACAAAGGGTCTTCCATCGTTGTTGCCGCGCAGGAAGCCAGCTATCAGCGTGAAGAGCGTCAATCTCGCCGTCGTCGTCGCAAGCCGAAATCAGCCGGCGTTGCTCACGGCCAGATGAAGAGCTCCATGAACAAGCAGCACGGCTTTAAAACCCCGACGGAGAAGAAAATCTACGAAGTCGAAGTACCGGAAACCATTACCCTGGGCGATCTGGCCCAGCGCATGAACATCAAGGCCAAGGAATTGATCAAGGCCATGATGAAGATGGGTGAAATGGCGACGGTCAATCAGTTTATTGATCAGGAAACCGCGTTCCTGCTGGTGGAAGAAATGGGCCACAAGGCCGTTGCCAGCAAAGGTCAGGAAGAGGTTCTTGAGGACCATCTGGCCGACATGGTTACCCGTGATGATGGAGATCTGGGTGATCGCGCTCCCGTGGTCACTATCATGGGGCACGTGGATCACGGCAAGACCTCCCTGCTGGATTACATCCGCAAGGCCAAGGTCGCCGACGGCGAAGCCGGTGGCATTACCCAGCATATCGGTGCCTACCATGTAGAGCACGAGAAGGGCATGATCACCTTCCTGGATACTCCTGGCCACGCCGCCTTTACGGCCATGCGTGCCCGTGGTGCCAAGGCTACTGATATCGTGGTGATCGTGGTCGCCGCAGACGATGGTGTGATGCCGCAAACTGCTGAGGCGATCGACCACGCCAAGGCGTCCGGTGTGCCCATCATTATCGCCGTTAACAAGATTGATAAAGAGCAGGCGGACCCGGATCGGGTGCGCAACGAACTGGCCACCAAAGATGTGATTCCGGAAGAGTGGGGCGGTGAGTACCAGTTCATCAACGTATCTGCGCACTCTGGTCAGGGTGTGGATGACCTGCTTGATGCCATCCTGCTTCAGTCTGAACTGCTGGAACTGAAAGCACCGACCACGGGCTCTGCTACCGGTGTGGTGATTGAATCGCGCATCGAAAAAGGTCGCGGTACCGTTGCGTCCATTCTGATCCAGGCAGGTCAGCTGAATATCGGTGACATGCTGCTGGCCGGCGCGCACTTCGGCCGCGTTCGTGCCATGGCTGATGAAAACGGCAAACCGATCACCACTGCTGGTCCTTCCATTCCGGTGGAAGTGCTGGGTCTGGATGGTGCGCCGGAAGCCGGTGAGCAGGTGCAGGTGGTGCCCGACGAGAAGAAAGCCCGTGAAGTGGCTGAGTTCCGTCAGGAGCGTGACCGTGATGTTAAGCTCAAGCGTCAGCAGGCTTCCAAACTGGAGAACCTGTTTGCCAACATGGGCAGCGCAGAAACCAAGACGGTCAATATCGTCCTCAAGACCGATGTGCGCGGGTCCCTGGAAGCGCTCACCGGTGCATTGCATGATCTGGGCACCGACGAAGTGAAGGTTAACCTGGTGTCTGCCGGCGTGGGTGCGATCAACGAATCCGACGTTAACCTGGCCATGACGAGTGAAGGCGTGCTGCTGGGCTTCAACGTTCGTGCTGATTCCAAGGCCAAGAAACTGTGCGAGCAGGAAGGTCTGGATCTGCGCTACTACAGCGTGATCTACGAACTGATCGACGACGTCAAGTCGGCCATGAGTGGTCTGCTGGCGCCGGAGAAGCGCGAGGAGATTCTCGGTACCGCCCAGGTCCGCGACGTGTTCCGTTCTTCCAAGTTCGGTGCAGTGGCGGGTTGTATGGTCATCGAGGGTACCCTGTACCGCAATCGTCCGATCCGCGTGTTGCGGGACGATGTGGTGGTCTTCGAAGGCGAGCTCGAATCGCTGCGTCGCTTCAAGGACGATGTCCAGGAAGTACGTAACGGCATGGAGTGTGGTATCGCCGTGAAGAGCTACAACGACGTCAAAGCCGGCGACAAGATCGAAGTCTTTGAAGTGAAGGAGGTGGCGCGCTTCCTCTAAGGAACGTGCCCCGATATCTATGAGTCGTCATCGTCGCCCGCAGGGCTTTAACCGTACCGATCGGATTGCCGATCAGATACAGCGCGAGCTGTCGCGGTTGCTGCAGTTTGAAATGAAAGACCCGCGGGTGAACCTGGCCACCATTCAGGATGTAACGGTGTCCCGGGATCTGTCCTTTGCCGACGTGTATTTCACACTGCTGGGCAAGGGCGAGGAAGAAGGCGCCGAGGCGGAGGAAGTGCTGGTAAAAGCCAGTGGCTTCCTGCGCAGCAGCCTGGCCCAGAGCCTCAACACCCGCACCACCCCCAAATTGCGTTTCCATTACGACATGACCCCGGAACGGGCGGCACATCTTTCACAACTGATTGATGATGCCCGTGCCGAAGACCGGGAATTGCGTCCGGACAACGACGAAACCGAAAACGATTAGTGTAGCGGAGCTGTCAGGTGGCAAAGCGTCGTCCCCGTGGCCGTAACGTCAACGGCATTCTGCTGTTGGATAAAAACAGTGGCGTCAGCAGTAATGGTGCCCTGCAGATGGTCAAGAAAATGTTTGCGGCGGCCAAGGCCGGCCACACAGGCAGTCTGGATCCGCTGGCTACCGGCATGTTGCCGATCTGTTTTGGTGAAGCCACCAAGTTCAGTCAGTTCCTGCTGGAATCTGACAAGAGCTACCGGGTGACCGCCAAATTAGGCGTGATCACCGAAACCGGCGATGCGGATGGTGAGGTAGTCAGAACCGCCGACGTAACCGCCAGCCCGGCCCAGATTGAAGATGCCCTGATGTCCTTTATCGGGGATATCGAGCAGGTGCCGAGTATGTATTCGGCGATCAAGTATGATGGCGTGCCGCTTTACAAGCTGGCCCGCGAAGGCAAGACCGTGGAGCGCAAAGCGCGCCCGGTAACGATTTATGATATCCGCATCCTGCGAATCGAAAGCGATGAGCTGGAATTCGAGGTGGATTGTTCCAAGGGCACCTATGTGCGCTCGCTGGTGGAAGATACCGGTGAAAAGCTGGGCTGTGGCGGTCATGTGACGGCGCTGCGCCGCTTGTCAGCCGGCCCCTACCCGGCGGAGCGTATGCTGACCCTGGAGCAGCTGGGCAAGATCAAGGAAACCGGTGGTTTTGAGGCAATCGACGAGCTGCTCTTGCCTTTATCTACCAGCGTGGCAGACTGGCCGCGCGTTGAGCTGGGTGACAACGCTGCCTATTACCTGCAGCAGGGTCAGCCAGTGATGAGCTCAGACCGTCCCGCGGACGGCTGGGTCAGTATTTACCAGGCATCCAGTGAGGAATTTCTGGGTGTCGGTGAAGTGCTGGAAGACGGGCGCATTGCGCCGCGTCGACTGGTATCGGGCTGAGCCCAAGCGACGGCAGCTATAAATATGCATGGCTGACCGCGTCTTTTTATTGAGCATATTGGAGAAATAGCATGGCTTTAACCACTGAACAGAAAGCGGAAATTCTGAAAGAGCACGGCCAAAAAGAAGGCGATACCGGGTCCCCGGAAGTGCAGATCGCTCTGCTGAGCGCCAACATCAATGGCCTGCAGGACCACTTCAAGGGTCACAAGAAGGATCACCACAGCCGTCGCGGCCTGATCCGCATGGTAAACCAGCGTCGTAAGCTGCTGGACTACCTGGCCAAGAAGGACCGTACCCGTTACCTGCAGCTGATCGAAAAGCTGGGCCTGCGTCGTTAAAAGACCGCAGATCGGGTAACCCCAACAGAAGCTCGGCAGCCGCCGGGCTTCTGTTGTTTCTGGCCTGCGGAAAATAGGGCTGTAAGATCGCGCCGAGGTATCGTGGGCCAGAGGGCTCAGGCGTGTCTCCAGGCCAATTTACGGTTGGGCCAGGCGCCCTGGCGGGATATGATGCCCGGGCAAAAGATGAATTGTTATCAGAGGCATGGGCCTCGAAGATTGTCGTGAAGAGAGAAGAGACGAGATATGTTCAATAAAATCACTAAACAGATTCAGTTCGGCCGTGACACGGTAACCCTGGAAACCGGGCAAATTGCCCGCCAGGCCACCGCCGCTGTCATGGTCCGTATCGGTGACACCGAAGTGCTGGTCACCGTAGTAGGCAAGAAAGAAGCGGATCCCAGCAAGAACTTCTTCCCCCTGACCGTTAACTACCAGGAAAAGACCTACGCCGCCGGCCGTATCCCGGGTGGCTTCTTCAAGCGTGAAGGTCGTCCCAGCGAAAAAGAAACCCTGACCTGCCGCCTGATTGACCGCCCCATTCGCCCGCTGTTTCCCAAGGGCTTCATGAATGAAGTGCAGGTCGTTGCCACGGTCATGTCCGCTGACAAGAACCAGGATCCGGATATCGCCGCTCTGATCGGCACTTCGGCCGCCCTGTCCATTTCCGGTATTCCGTTTGGTGGCCCTATCGGCGCCGCCCGCGTGGGCTTCAAGGATGGCATGTACATCCTCAACCCCAGCCGCAGTGAACTGGAAGAATCCGCGCTGGACCTGGTGGTTGCCGGTACCGAGCCTGCCGTATTGATGGTGGAATCCGAAGCCAAGGAGCTGTCCGAGGACCAGATGCTGGGTGCGGTGCTGTTTGGTCACATGGAGATGCAGCCGGTAATCCAGGGCATCAAGGAATTCGCCGCCGAAGTGGGCACCCCGAAGTGGGACTGGCAGGCACCTGCCGAGAACACCGAGCTGAAAAATGCCATCAAGGAAAAGTTCGAAGGCGCTCTGGCCGAAGCCTATACCATCACCGAGAAGATGGCCCGTTACGCCAAAGTGGGCGAGCTGCGTGATGCCTGCGTAGAAGCGTTTGCTACCGGTGAAGAAGGTGCCCCGGAAGCCGGCGAAGTGAAGGAGCTGTTCGGCAAGGTCGAGAAATCCGTGGTCCGTGAAGCTGTCGTGTCCGGCAAGCCACGTATCGACGGTCGCGCCCTGGATGCGGTACGCGCTATCGAGTGTCAAGTGGGCGTGCTGGCCAAAACCCACGGTTCCGCCCTGTTCACCCGTGGCGAAACCCAGGCAATCGTTACTGCCACCCTGGGCGGCATGCGTGATGCCCAGTTTATCGATGCACTGGAAGGGTCCCGTCAGGACCACTTCATGCTGCAGTACAACTTCCCTCCCTACTGTGTGGGCGAAACCGGCATGATCGGTTCTCCCAAGCGTCGCGAGATCGGCCACGGCCGTCTGGCCCGTCGCGGTGTGGAAGCGGTAGTGCCCAACGAAAAAGATTTCCCGTACTCCATTCGTGTGGTGTCCGAGATCACTGAGTCCAACGGTTCCTCCTCCATGGCGTCCGTCTGTGGCACCTCCATGGCGTTGATGGATGCCGGTGTGCCCCTGACCGCGCCGGTGGCCGGTATCGCCATGGGCCTGGTGAAGGAAGAAGACGGCCGCTTCGCGGTACTGTCCGATATCCTCGGTGATGAAGATCACCTGGGCGACATGGACTTCAAGGTTGCCGGTACTGCCCGTGGCGTCACCGCCCTGCAGATGGACATCAAGATCGAAGGCATCACCGAAGAGATCATGGAGAAGGCGCTGGAGCAGGCCAATGCCGGCCGTATCCACATCCTTGGTGAGATGGCCAAGGCGATTGGCGAGTCCCGCACCCAGGTGTCTGACAACGCGCCGACCCTGCTGACTCTGAAGATCAACCCGGACAAGATCCGTGACGTGATCGGTAAAGGCGGCGCAACCATCCGTGCGCTGACCGACGAAACCGGCTGTACCATCGACCTGGAAGACGATGGCAGCGTGAAGATCTACGGCGAAACCCGCGAGAAGGCGGAAGAAGCCGTGCGCCGCGTGGAAGAAATCACCGCCGAAGCCGAAGTGGGTGCCATCTACGAAGGCAAGGTCACCAAGGTGGTGGATTTCGGTGCGTTCGTGGCGATCATGCCCGGTACTGAAGGCCTGCTGCACATTTCCCAGATCGCTGAAGAGCGGGTGGAGAAGGTGTCTGACTACGTCAATGAGGGCGACCTGATCAAGGTGAAGGTGCTCGACGTGGATCAGCGTGGCCGTATCAAGCTGTCCATGAAGGAAGCCAAGGAAGACTAAACCCTTTCTTCGCTACACAAAAAAGGCCGGCATTTGCCGGCCTTTTTTGTGTCTGAATACCGGGGTTGCCGGCAAGGGCAGACTTTAGTCACCACAGACGGTGGTGGTGGTTTCGCCGTACAGGCCGAGGATATTGGTGAAATGTACATCCACGGTGCCGACACGAGCGATACCGGCGTTCTGCTTGGCCTTGGCGGTGGAGGCGTCGCCGGTGGCCAGGAAGCCCAGGTAGTTTTTCATGGTGGCGCTGCCTTCCTTGGTGCAGGCAACAGCGTTGTCGCGCACGTCAACCGGGGCGGCCATGTCGCTGTAGATCAGGCCGGGGGAGTAGGGGGTCTGACAGCCGGTCAGGAACAGACTGCCGGAAACGGCGGCAAGCGCAATCAGCTTCTTCATATTTTCTCCTTGGTTTTCAACATGTTGTTTCCGTGCGCAAGGATGCCTTATGACAGAAATATGTCTGTCGGTCAGGCGATCTGATATATGTACGAAATTGACTATTGAGACTGTGAGAGAAATGCGGAGGGTAGGTGTGACAGGGGTAGTAGCGTAATCTGCCGATCAACAACAAAAAGGCAGCCACATGGCTGCCTTTTTGTTGTTGCTTGCGATGAAGCTGGGTTTTGCTTACTGATTCAGCCGGGTGTCGATCAGCTGATCCACCACCGCCGGATCGGCCAAGGTGGAGGTGTCGCCCAGGCTGTCCAGCTCGTTGGCGGCGATTTTGCGCAGGATGCGTCGCATGATCTTACCGGAGCGGGTCTTGGGCAGACCGGGGGCGAAATGGATCAGGTCCGGTTTGGCGATTGGGCCGATTTCCTGTGTCACCATGTCGCGCAGTTCCTGCACCAGCTCGTCACTACCTTCCTTGCCAGCCATGAGAGACACATAGGCATAGATACCCTGGCCCTTCACATCGTGCTGGTAGCCAACCACAGCGGCTTCGGAAATGCTGGTATGCAGTACCAGGGCGGATTCGATCTCGGCGGTGCCCAGGCGGTGGCCGGAGACGTTGAGTACGTCGTCCACCCGACCGGTGATCCAGTAGTAACCATCCTCGTCGCGACGTGCGCCGTCACCGGTGAAGTAGTAGCCCTTGTAGGCACTGAAATAGGTATCAATCAGCCGCTGGTGATCGCCATAGACGGTACGGATCTGGCTGGGCCAGCTGGCCTTGATGGCCAGGTTGCCTGAGGTGGCACCCTCCAGTTCGTTGCCGTCCGGATCCATCAGTACCGGCTGTACGCCGAACATGGGGAGGGTGGCAGAGCCGGCTTTCAGATCCACGGCACCTGGCAGCGGCGCGATCATGATGGCGCCGGTTTCGGTCTGCCACCAGGTATCCACGATGGGGCAGCGGGACTCGCCCACCACCTTGTAATACCACTCCCAGGCTTCCGGGTTGATCGGTTCGCCTACCGTGCCCAGCAACTTCAGGCTGGCCCGGGAGGTTTTGGTGACCGGCTCGTCGCCCAGGCCCATGAGGGCGCGAATGGCGGTGGGTGCGGTGTAGAAGATATTGACCTTGTGCTTGTCCACCACTTGCCAGCAGCGTGAGGCGTCCGGGTAAGTGGGGACGCCCTCGAACATCAGGGTGGTGGCACCATTGGCCAGCGGTCCGTAGACAATATAGCTGTGCCCGGTGATCCAGCCCACATCGGCGGTGCACCAATAGATGTCACCCTCGTGGTAGTCGAACACGTATTTATGGGTCAGTGCGGTGTTGAGCAGATAGCCGGCGGTGGTGTGCACCACGCCCTTTGGTTTGCCGGTGGAGCCGGAAGTGTAGAGGGTGAACAGCGGGTCTTCCGCGTCGACCCACTCCGGTTCACAGTCGCTGGAGGCTTCCGCCATGGCTTCGTGGTACCAGACATCCCGATCCGCCTGCCAGTCCACATCGCCGCCGGTGCGTTTGACCGTCAGGCAGGTATGCACGCTCCCGATACCGGCCATGGCCTTGTCTGCATTCACTTTCAGGGGCACGGTCTTGCCACCACGTACGCCCTCGTCGGCGGTGATCACGGCACAGGCGCCGGCATCCTGAATACGGTCTTTCAGGGCTTCCGGCGAGAAGCCACCAAACACCACCGAGTGAATGGCGCCGACACGGGCGCAGGCCAGCATGGCGTAGGCAGCCTCGGGGATCATCGGCATATAGATGACCACGCGATCGCCTTTTTTTACGCCACGGTTTTTCAGCACGTTGCCGAACTTGCTGACCTCTTCGAACAGCTGCTGGTAGGAAATGTGCTTGTCCTGATCCGGTTCGTCACCTTCCCAGATAATGGCGGTTTGGTTGGCGCGTTCTGGCAGGTGGCGATCCACGCAGTTGTAGCAGGCGTTGAGGGTGGCGCCCTGGAACCAGGCGGCACGGCCTTCGGTGAAATCCCAGTCGCTGACCGTGTCCCAGGGGGTTTTCCAGTCCAGAAATTCCCGGGCCCGGTCGGCCCAGAAAGTGTCCGGGTCATTGATGGATTGCGCGTACCATTTCTCGTAGGTATCGCGGTCCATCAGGGTCTGGGCTTTGAAGTCTGCGGGAACAGGATGAATGTGGGTCTTGGACATCGGGGTCTCCTTGGGATACTGCCAGTAGGGAGCGCCCGTGGGGCTCCCGGCTTTCCCTACATTATTGTGTGACGCTCCCTGGCTGGCTATTCAACCATGGTCGAAGGGGGAGCGGTTTTGTTGGTATCAAGAGTAAACAATGTGTTGGTGAATGGCCAAGGGAGGAGGGCAGTTAACAGTTAATAATGAATAGTTAATAGTTGGGCGATTGGACGGGCTGGGTGCTCTGAGGTCGATGGACGCGAAAGGGGGGGCTGCTGTAGGAGCTTGCCGGTAAGCGATGCGAGCGACAGCGAGGAAATCATTTACGAGTCACGAGTAGCGGAATCAAACAACAAATCTTGATCTATGCAGACAGCCTCGTCTTGCGAAACTCGTTTTTCTGGCCAAGGCTTGGATCGCCTGCAGGCAGGCTCCTGCGGAGGTTTGGGGTTGGTGTGTTGCCGCCGCGGAGCGGCATAAAAAAACGCCGGCATAGCCGGCGTTTTAAAATTCTTTCTTGCGGATCCGGGTATCAGGCAACCTGTACCGGAATCGCGTTGCTGGTGCCCTTTACTTCGTTGCCTTCTGCCATGTAGATCAAGCTTGGCTTGAAGTTGACCAGTTCGGCGCTGGAATAGCTGGCGTAGGCGCAGATAATCACCCGGTGGCCAGGCTGGGCTTTATGCGCAGCGGCACCGTTGACGGAGATGATCTTGGAACCGGCTTCGCCACGAATGGCGTAGGTTTCAAAGCGCTCACCGTTATCGATGTTATAGATCTGGATCTGTTCGTATTCCAGGATACCCGCCATGTCCATCAGGTCACCGTCAATGGCACAGGACCCTTCGTACTCAAGCTCCGCGTGGGTCACTCGAGCCTGATGGAGTTTTGCTTTCAGCATGGTGCACTGCATCTTGGTTACCTCTTGCGCTACCCGAAGCCTGCGGATACACGGTGTTACTACCAAGCAGGCGCTTCAAGGGGCCGGAAGTATGCATGAATCACCGGTCACGCACAACGGCCAGACTGACATTGTCTATCAATCGTGTATTGCCCAGTTTGGCGGCCACAGCGACTACCAGATCGCTGTCGTCGGCACTGGCGGGGGCCAGGCTGCGGGCGTTGGCCACGGTCAGGTAGTCCACCTGAAAACCGGCCTGCTCGAGGCTGTCGCGGTAACGGCTTTCCAGCTCCTGGTAGTCGCTCTCGCCAGCTTCAATATCCGCTTTTAACTGTTGCAGGGTTTTATAGAGTTGCGGCGCAAGTGTGCGCTCACTTTCATTCAGGAAGCCATTACGCGAACTGCGCGCCAGACCGTCACTCTCCCGGCTGGTGGAGGCGCCGACGATCTTGATCGGGAACAGCAGTTCTTCGCTCATGCGACGGAGAATGGCCAGTTGCTGGAAGTCCTTTTCGCCGAACACGGCCACATCCGGCTGCACGATGTTGAACAGCTTTGATACCACCGTGGTCACGCCACGGAAGTGACCTTCTCGGCTGGCGCCGCACAGATGGTCTCCAAGGCCATCAACATCCACCCAGGTCTGGTTCTGGCCCAACGGATACATCTCGTCCACGGAAGGGGCAAACAGCAGATCCGTGCCCGCATCAACCAGTGCGGCGGCATCCGCGTCCAGGGTGCGCGGATAGCGATCAAAATCTTCATTGGGGCCAAACTGGGTCGGGTTGACGAAAATGGATACCACCACCACGTCGCAACGGGCCCGCGCCTCCTTGATCAGGCTGATATGGCCATCATGAAGATTACCCATGGTGGGCACGAAACCGACTGACAGGCCTTTCTGGTGCCAGCCACGCACATATTCACGAACCTGGGATACGGTATGGACGGTTTGCATCGGGAATCCTCGGGTAAAAAAAGCGGCAAGCCACAAGCTTCAAGCTACAAGGCGCGGGGGAGGCCAGTGCTGACTGGCTCACCGCCCGCGATTTTTTGCCGGGGGATTCTTCCCCAGGCGTTTGTGCGCGGGCCAAGATGCTGCAGTTTTACGATGTCCTGACCCGTGTTGTAGCTTGAAGCTTGTAGCTTGCCGCTGGTTTTTCTAGAAACAGTGCTCGTCGGCAGGAAAACTGCCGTCTTTCACCGCCTGGTCATAGGCTTTGAAGGCTGCGCGGATGTCACCGTTTTCTGCCATGAAGTCCTTGACGAAGCGGGCTGGTTTACCGGGGCTAATGCCGAGCATGTCATGCATCACCAATACCTGGGCGTCGCACTCCGGGGCCGCGCCGATGCCGATGACTGGCACGCTCACTTCCCGGGTGATGCGGGCGCTGAGCTCCCGGGGGACACATTCCAGCAGCAGCATGGCCGCACCGGCCTGATCCAGGGTCTTGGCTGCTTCCAGCAATTCGTTGGCGCCGGCATCATCCTTGCCCTGGACCCGGTAGCCACCGAGGGCATTGACTGCCTGGGGGGTGAGGCCCAGATGGGCGCAGACCGGGATGCCATTGCGATTGAGGATCTCGATGCTTTCCGCCAGCCAGGCGCTGCCTTCCAGTTTGACCATGTTGGCACCGGCCTGCATCAAAGCGGTGGAGCTCTCCAGCGTGCGCTCAATGGTGGCGGCGCCCATAAAGGGGACGTCGGCAATGATCAGGCTGCCCTGGTTGCCCCTGGCCACGCATTCGGTGTGGTAGGCCATTTGTTCCAGGGTCACCGGCACGGTGCTGGTCTGCCCCTGGATCACGTTTCCCAGGGAATCGCCCACCAGAATGGCCTCTACGCCGGCTTCCGAGATCAGCCGGGAAAAACAGGCATCGTAGGCGGTGAGCACGGAAAACTTCTCGCCGTCCTGTTTGCGTTTTTGCAGGGTGCGGATGGTTACTGACATGGGAAACCTCCCGGGGAAATTCAGGGGGCAAGCTGCAAGCTACCAGCTACAACACGGTCTCAGGCTACCTGACTTTGAAGCCTCGGAGCCCGCGCACAGATTCAGGCGCGGGCTCCAGACTTTCAGAAACAGCCAGAGCCATGTCGTGTTGTAGCTGGTAGCTTGCAGCTTGCAGCTTCATTCAGCCTACCAGCGGCCGGGGGTTAAAATAGTGGCGCCCGGAACGGATGTCCAGCAACTCGCTCACCAGTTGCTGGTAGTCCCGGTCGTGGTTGACCAGATCGATTTCCGCTGCATTGACGATCAGCAGTGGTGCCCGGTCGTAGAAATGGAAGAATTCCGTGTAGGCATTGCTGAGTCGGTCCAGGTAATCGCTCTGGATGCCTTGCTCGAAATCGTTGCCGCGACGGCTGATGCGCTGACGCAGCACCTGGGCAGGAGCCTGTAGGTAGATCACCAGATCAGGCTGTGGGGCGTCCAGAGTCAGGTGGTCATCCACGTTGCGGTACAGCTCGAATTCATCTTCGTCCAGGGTGACCTGGGCAAACAGGCGATTCTTGTCGATCAGAAAGTCGGCAATACGAGGCCCGGCGAACAGGTCCTGCTGCTGAATCTGGCGTAGCTGGTCGGCGCGCTGAAAGAGGAAAAACAGCTCGGTCTGCAGGGCATAGCGGGCCGGGTCCTGGTAGAAGCGGGTGAGGAAAGGGTTGTCATCGGCCTGTTCCAGCAACAGATCGTAGCCGAAGGTCATGGCGAGACGTTTCGCCAGGCTGGTCTTGCCGGCACCAATGGGGCCCTCAACAGCAATAAAGCGCGGCAGGGTGCGGGCCTGTCGGCGTTGTTCAATGCGTTCGGTTAGTGTTTTCTCATTCGATGAGTGCATTTCGATCCAGCTCTGCCAGCGGTGAAATCGTTTGATCAGCTACCTGCCCGAGAAAACTACTCAGTGCGGTGCCATCCGGCAAGAGGGCGTGGGGGCAAATTTCGAGTAGTGGCAGCAGTACAAAGGCGCGCTGGGTCATTTGCGGGTGAGGAACCTGTAAGTCATCGCTATCGATGAGGTGATTGTCGATCAGCAGGATATCCAGATCCAGGGTGCGTTCGCCCCAATGGCGCAGGCGCTGGCGTCCCGCTGCCAGTTCCAGGGCCTGCAGGGTGTGGAGCAGGGCGTGGGGGGCGAGGGCGGTGTCGATTTCGGCAACCGCATTGACATAGTCAGGCTGATCCTGAGGACCGACCGGAGCACTGGTGTACAGCCGGGAGTGCTGGCGCAGGGTGATGCCAGGTAGACGTTGCAGAGCCCGCAACGCCGAGATCAGCCGTTGCGAGGGGTGGTCCAGATTGCTGCCAAGGCCGATCAATGCCTGCATGGGGCTCTCTGTTCTGATCAGGGAATGACACGTTACAAGTTTCGAGTCTCGGAAATCAAAAAACGGGCTTGCCTTTCGAGACTTGCTCCTCGCTCCTCTACGCTTCTTGTCAGCCTTCCGTTGACGGCTTCTTTCGCCGGCGGCGGCGTCGCTTGTTGCCGCCGCCGGGCTGATTGCCCAGCCCGCTGATCATTTGGCGTCGACCCTGTTCGTCCTGCTCTTGATAGCGAGTCCACCAGTCGCCGAGCCCCGGTTTGATCTCTTCTGCCTGTTCGCGCAGTAACAGGAAATCGTAGGCGGCGCGGAAGCGGGGATGTTCCATCATGGCGTCGGCGCGCTTGCCGGCGCGTTTATCCAGGCGTAGCTGCAGTTCCCACATTTCGCGCATAACCGTGGAAAAGCGGCGGGGGATGGCGGTGTGCTTGATCTGCTGGTTGAGGGCTCGGGTGGCGCTCTTGTGCAGGGCCTGTGCCGGCGGCAGGCCGCTGGACAGATAGTGGCCCATGCGTTCCTGGATCACCGGCCACAGCAGTACCGCATAGATAAAGGCGGGGGTAACCGGCTTGTTGTCGGTCAGGCGCTTGTCGGTATTGTCCATGGCAGCCAGTAGCATGGCTTCCCAGATGGCACCTTTCTCGCCCTCCAGGGCTTGCTGGGTTTCCGGGAACAGAAAGCGGAAAAGGCCCAGCGTCTGCAACTGTTCGTAGGAATCCCGGGCATGGCCGCTGAGAAACAGCTTGAGCACTTCATCGAACAGGCGCGCGGCCGGCACTTGCAGCAGCAATTCCGCCAGGTCGGGAATCGGATCGCCGGTGGCCGGGTCGATATGGAAGCCCAGCTTGGCGGCAAAGCGGGCGGCGCGCAGCATGCGCACCGGGTCTTCGCGGAAGCGGGTTTCCGGATCGCCGATAAGGTGGATGACCTGCTTGTCGATGTCATCCAGGCTGCCCACAAAGTCATGCAGAGTGAAGTCGGCAATGTTGTAGTACAGGGCGTTGATGGTGAAGTCCCGCCGCAGGGCGTCTTCCTCAATGCTGCCCCAGGTGTTGTCGCGCAATACCAGGCCGGTTTCTTCGTGGGCGTGATGCTGGTCCCGGTCCGGGTTGTCTTCACGATTCATGGCGCGAAAGGTGGAGACTTCGATGACCTCGCGGCCAAATCGCACGTGCACGATCTGGAAGCGGCGACCAATAATGCGGCTTCGCTTGAACAGGCGGTTGACCTGCTCCGGCGTCGCATTGGTGGAAACGTCGAAATCCTTGGGCTCGCGACCACAGAGAATATCCCGCAGGCAACCACCTACCAGTTAGGCTTCAAAGCCGGCTTTGTGCAGACCAAAAAGCACATCCATCGCGGCGCGGGACACCTGTTTGCGGGAAATGGGATGTTGGTCGCGGGGAATGACTCGCGGTTCGAACGTTCTGCGGTTTTTTAGGGAACCCTTCTTAAACCAGCCAGTCATACGTTCCAGGAACTTGCAGGGCATGCGTCAGTATTAGCCTCAAGGTGTGCAATAAAGCGGCGATAGTAGCACTTTTTCTCGTCTATTGAGATACTGGCCGACTTGGGCGTGGCCCAGAAAGTAAAAAGGAGCCACAACCGAAGTTGTGACTCCCATATTTTGCGCTGATTCTGTTGTTATTATTGTTTGTGTTGTTTTCTGCCTTGTCGCTGCAATCATCAGTTGCAGCAGCATTGCATTGGCTCGTGAAATTATTCTTCTTCTTTCTTGTTGTTATTGTTGAGCCTGTACGCCGGTGTTTTTTTTGTTAGCTGGCGTGGGATTCATAGTGCCCGTCCCACCGGGGCAATGCAACAAAGAGTGAATTTGTTAAAAAACAGTAGGTTACGAGAGAAACTTAAAATAAATGTAAATAGATTTCCGGAATTTGTAACCTTGGTGTTACTTGTCTGTGTAGCGCGGTAACACTTGTTCCCGTCTGCGGTCATTTGGCGAGGGATGCGTTCTTTTTTCCTTTGTCCATGCACAAAAGATTTTTACATAGTCCGGAGCAAAAGCCGCCTGGCCGGTCATACTGCCCAGACAGGTGGTGCGCTAGCGACGACCGCCGGCTTTTTTGCGGGGGATACCCAGTCGTTGGCGTCGCTCCCACAGGCTTTTTCGGCTGATGCCCAGCTTCTGGGCCAACTCGGTTTCGGTCATGCTGTCCTGGTTTTCCATGACGAAGCGGGTGAAATAATCCTCCAGGGACAGATCTTCGCTGGGGTCCAGGCTGGCCCGGCTCACCCGCTGCGGGGTGCGGTTGGGGTTCAGTCCCAGCTGTGACGGGCCAATGCCGTCTTCCTCGGTGAGAATGATGGCCCGCTCAATGACATTTTCCAGCTCCCGCACATTGCCTGGCCAGCTGTAGCTGACCATGGCCTGCCAGGCGGCATCTGTGAAGTATAGGTCGTGGCGGTTGAGTTTTTCGCAGCCGCGTGCAAGCAGGGCGTTGGCAAGGCTCTGCAGGTCATCCTGGCGCTCACGCAGGGGCGGCAGGGTCAGCTCCATGACATTGAGCCGGTAGTACAGATCCTGACGGAAGTGGCCTTCTGCCACTCGCCCGGGTAAATCCAGCTGGCTGCTGGCAAGAATACGCACGTCCACCTTGCGCGGTGACAGGGAGCCTTGCCGATGTATTTCATGGTGGGTAAGCAGGGTCAGCAAACGGCTTTGTACGTCGCTGTTGAGTTCACCTACTTCATCGAGAAACAGGGTGCCGCCATCAGCTTCCTCGATACGCCCGGCACTTTCTTCATCGCCGAACAGTTCGGTCAGTTGCAGATTCTTCGGTAGTGCTGCGCACTGCACGGATATCAACGGGCCGCCGGCCCGTTCACTTTGCTCATGCAGGGCGCGGGCAGTGAGTTCCTTGCCGGTGCCGGATTCACCCATGATCAGTACGGGGGTATTGGTAGGGCCCACCCGGTGGATACGATGCTTGAGCTCCTGCATGGCATCACTGTTCCCGATCATGTTGTGCACCGGGTAGCTGCGTTCCATATCCCGCCTCAGGGCGCGGTTGCCTCTATTCAGACGACCTTCCTTGAGCACCCGCTCAACGGCCAGCAGCATTTCATCGTGATCAAAGGGTTTGGGAATATAGTCCACCGCTCCCTGACGCATGGCGTCCACGGCGGAGCGCAGGCTGGCATAGCTGGTCATGATCAGCACCGGGGTGGTGCCGGCGCTTTCTATCAGGGCAGTACCGGGTTCGCCAGGCAGCCGCAGATCGCTGATGATGAGGTCAAACTGATTGAGGTGTTGCTCCCTGGCTTGCTCCACGGAGTCGGCTTCTGCCACGGAGTGCTCGTGGCGTACCAGCAGTTTGCGCAGGGCGCCGCGAATCACCGGTTCATCTTCAACAATCAGGATGTGGCTCATGTATCGCTGGGTCCTTACTTATCTGGTTGAGCAGGATACTACGTTTCCGGCTGTCCGGGGGCCGCGGCTTGTTGCCTGTGAACCGGCAGACTGACTATAAAGCGGGTGCCGCCTTTTTCGCCGAGCGGACTTTCTACCCGGATTGTGCCCTGATGTTCTTCGATAATACTGTACACCAGAGCCAGGCCCAGGCCTGTGCCGCGGCCCGGCGGCTTGCTGGTGACGAAGGGTTCGAACAGGGCATCACGCAATGTATCCGGAATGCCGTGGCCCTGATCTTCCAGCAGAATATCGAGGAAGTCACCGCGTGGCTCGCAGTGCACGGTGACTGGCTGCTGGTCTTCGCTGGCATCGGCGGCATTGCCAAGCAGGTTGATGAACACCTGGAGCAAGCGTTGCGGGTCGCCCTTGACCCAGTAGCTCGCCGGACAGTGATTCTCGAACGGTTGCTGGCGGTGATCCGGGTCCAGCAGCAGCAATGAGATGGCTTCGTCGACGGTATCGCACAGGTTCACCGGTACCTGCTCACTGAGTTTGATACCACCGGAATGACTGAAGGTTACCAGGGACTCCACGATACGCGTGATGCGCCGGGTCTGTTCCAGTATCTGGTCGCAGGCTTCCTGTTGCTCCTCCGGGTCGCTGTCTTCATCCAGATTCTGGGTCAGACAGGCAATGGCGGTGACCGGGTTGCCGATTTCGTGGGCCACCCCGGCGGCCAGCCGGCCGATGGAGGCCAGGCGTTCGTTATGAGCCAGGTGCGCCTCCATGTGGCGCAGTTCAGTAATGTCCTCGATCACCAGTACCTGCCCGCCGGCCTGCTCGGCGGTGCCGGCACCCATCACCTCGGATTTGTGCAGACTCAGCCAGCGTGTCTGGTTTTCCACGTCCAGTGACTGCTGGGGTTGATGGGCGTTGTCGTCGTGGCTGAAGCGAGTAAAGAAGTCGCCCCAGGGCGGGTCCAGGTCTGCCAGGCGGGAGCCGATGGTGTCTTCGGCGGTAATGCCGGTGAGGCTTTCCATGGCCCGGTTCCAGCCGATGATTTCCCGATCAGCGCCCAGGGAAATGACCCCCATGGGCAGTTCCAGCAGCGTCTGACGATGGAAGCGGCGCAGGCCATCCAGTTCTGCCGCCAGCCCGGACAGACGATCCCGGTACTGTTCGAGACGGGATTCAATGAACTGAATGTCTTCGCTGGAGTGTTGCTCCTCCTCCGGCAGGTAGGGCAGGTGGTCGTCGATCAGTTGGTGGGACACCGAGGGACCGAGCAGGCCCGACAGATTGGTTTCAAGTTGATCACGCAGTCGCCGCAGAGCGTAGGGCCGGGTTTCCGTGCGCGGCAGGTGCAGATCCCGCAGGGACATTTCCACTTCCCGGGTGGCGGTGATGGGCCCCAGCGGCTGGCTCATGGCATCAATGAAGTCGTCCACGCTCTTTGCTTCCAGCTCCCAGCGATAGGGGCGGCGCAGGCTGTCCACGGCACAGGCTTCGGCGGCATTTTTTTCCGACCGGGACATGGGGGTGACGATGGACACGATGGCGTAGATCAACGCATTGGCGGTGACCGAAGCGATGGCCACGTGGTGCCACTGGCTGGCGCCGGTCTGGAAGCGCATGCCCAGCAATTCCATCAGTGGCTGGAATTGCCAGTTCGGGTAGGCGATGGGAACCAGCAGCAACATGATCCAGAGGATAAAGCCGACCAGTAAACCGGCGAACAGGCCGTTTCGATTGCCGGAGGGCCAGAACAGGGCGCCAATCAGTCCGGGAACAAATTGCAGGGTCGCAACAAAGGTGAGCACGCCCAATTCCACCAGGGTGTGATCGGTGCCGGTGAAACGGTAGAACAAATAGGCCAGAGCGAGAATGGCGGCGATAAGAATACGCCGGGTCCAGAGCAGGTTGCGATACAGGTTCTGGCCCTGCAGCGGGCTGGCGGGCAGTACCAGGTGATTCAGGCACATGCCGGACAGGGCCAAAGTGGCCACGATCAGCATGCCGCTGGCTCCGGCCAGGCCGGCAATATAGCCGAGCACGGCGCCGTGGCCACCGGTAATCATACCGATACCCAGAGCGTAGTAGTCCGGTGGGGTGGGGGCATTGCCGGCGGCAGCAGCCCACAGGATCACCGGTACGCACAAGGCCATCAGCAGGAACATCAGCGGTAACGCCCAGCTGGCGGTGACCAGGGCGCGCGGGTTCATGTTCTCGGTAAAGGCCATGTAGAACATGTGCGGCAGCACCACGGCGGAGACAAAGAACGCCATGATCATGGAATGCCAGGTACCGTCCTGCAGGGGGTAGTAGAGCCGCGCCAGCATTTCCGGGTGGTCATCCAGCCAGGCGTTGAGGCTGGCGGGTCCATCGAACACGCCATACAGGCCGAGCAAGGCCACCGCGCCGAAGGCCAGCAGTTTGATCAGCGATTCCATGGCAATGGCCATCACCAGCCCTTCGTGTTTCTCCCGGGCGGTGGTATGGCGGGCACCGAACAGGATGGCGAAGATCACCATCATCAGGCAGAAGCCGGCGGCCAGGTCGCGGGGGTCGGCGGTGCCACTGAGGATCTGGATGGATTCAGCGACCGCCTTCAGTTGCAGCGCCAGCAGGGGCAGCACCCCGATCAGCATGATCAGGGTCGTCATGGCGCCAGCCAGTCGGCTGCGGTAACGGAAGGCAAACAGGTCTGCCAGGGAGCTGAGCTGGTAGGTCGTGGTCAGCCTCAGGATCGGTGCCAGCAAAATCGGGGCGAGCAGAAAGACCCCGGAAATACCCAGAAAATAGGACAGGAAGTTGTAGCCGTACTGGTAGGCATAACCCACTGAACCGTACACGGCCCAGGCACTGGCGTAGACCCCCAGCGACAGCACATACACCGCTGGGTGGCGTACCCAGTGAGCCGGCAGCCAGCCACGCTCGGTGATCCAGGCCACCGCAAACAGGAACAGCAGGTAGCAACCGGCAATCAGGATCAGATCGCTGACACTATAGACCATCGACATCCTTGCTCTTGGCAATCCAGTAACTCAGGGCGATCAGGCCCAGCCAGATCAGATAGGGGCGATACCAGGCGCGCCCACCTTCGCTCCACCAGTCGATGATGGCAGGGGAAAGCAGGTAGGTGCCGAGAATGAAGATGATCAGCAGTCGGTCGGTATACATAGGTGGTTTAACCCCTCCGGGCCGATGAGCATACGCCAGGGGGTGGGGCGTGTAAAAGCGCGGGCAGCGGCAAGCTACAAGTTTCAAGCTGCAAGGCACGGGATGTGTATTGGTGTTCTGGTCGGCTGTCTCCGCGCTTATATCGTTAAAGGCAGTCACAGCATTTGCTGTGGGGTTTTCCCGGTTCGCGTTGGAACTTTCAGCTTGTAGCTTGCAACGCCTCTGGCAATGGTTGCTGGCGGCCGGCTGGCCACTGGTGATCGGGGTAGTGTGCTGTGCCCCATGCCAGAAGTTCTGCCGGGCTTGCTCCTTGCAAGTCTGAGGGTGGCTGCAGGCCAATGCAGCGAAGTGCCGCTGTGAGTAGCAGGTTGGCTCGAGCGGGGTCCAGAGCTTCACTGCCTGCGGATTTGGACAGCTTCAGATCCCGCCCGTCGGTGATTACCGGCAAATGCGCATAGTCTGGCGCTGGTCTGCCCAGGCATTCCAGCAGCCAGCGCTGGCGCAGGGTGGAATCGAGCAGGTCGGCGCCACGCAGTACATGGGTAATACCATCATCTGCGTCATCCAGGGCGCAGGCCAGCTGATAGCCGAACAGGCCGTCACGACGGCGGATGACAAAAGCGCCACCGTCCTGGTGCAGATTGTTGCTGATGCGGCCCTGAATGGCATCCAGATAGCGAAGCTCCCGGTCAGGCACCTGCAGACGGATGGCGGTGTCGGCGGCGGCGGGCACCGCAGCGCTGATACCGGGATGGTTGTGATCCAGGTCTGCCAGTTGTTTGCGGGTCAGGCGGCAGTGAAAGGCGTGGCCGCTGTCGAGCAGGGTATCCACGGCTTCTTGATAGGCGAAGTGGCGCTGGCTCTGGTAACGCACGGGCCCATCCCAGTGCAGGCCAAAGGTTTCCAGCTGACGCAGAATGGTATCGGCGGCACCGGGCACTTCCCGGGGCGGATCCAGGTCATCCACTCGCACCAGCCATTCCCCGCCCGCATGACGCGCTTCAAGCCAGCTGGCCAATGCAGCCACCAGCGATCCGAAATGGAGGGGGCCGGAGGGGGTGGGGGCGAAACGTCCGCGATAGGTCATAGGGCAATGAATAATGAATAGTTAATAATTAATAGCTGCGCGGATGAGAATAGCAGGGCGCTGAAACGCAGGAAGCCGCGCACAAAGCTTTGGCGCGGCCTCCAGGCTGGAATAATCAACAGCCCGCTACCGCGAGCTATTAATTATTCATTATTAACTATTAACTGTCTCACCCGGCCAACTGCTTTTCCTTGATCTCCGCCAGTTCCTTGCAGTCGATGCACAGGTCCGCGGTGGGGCGGGCTTCCAGGCGGCGGATACCGATTTCGATGCCGCAGGCTTCGCAGAAACCGTAATCGTCCTTGTCCACCAGATCCAGGGTCTTCTCGATCTTCTTCAGCAGCTTGCGCTCGCGGTCTCGGGTTCGCAGTTCCAGGGCGAATTCTTCTTCCTGAGTGGCACGATCAGCGGGGTCGGGCAGGTTGGCCTGTTCGTCCTGCAGGTGGTGCATGGTGCGGTCCGCTTCTTCCATCAACTCCTGGCGCCAGGCCAGCAGGATCTGGCGGAAGTGCTCGCGTTGTTTCTCGTTCATGTATTCCTCGTTCTTGGCCGGCATGTAGGGCTTGAAGCCATGCATTTGGGCCTGGGAAGAGGATGAGGCGGTTTTCTTTTTCACGTTTGCTTTTACCTGAGCAGAAGTGGTGGATCGGCTCGGCGAAGTCCCTTTGCCGGCAGTCGCGGTCCGTGCGTTACCGGTGTTCGATGCGTCTCTGGCAGCGGCACGGGCCGCTGCGGATGCCTTCCCGGAGGTCGGCAGTTTTGTTCTAGGTGCAGCTGGTGCTGCTTTTTTGGCTGCTGTCTTTCTGGCAGCGGGTTTGCTGGCCTTCGCCGGTTTGGCGGTGGCAACGGTTGACTGGGTTTTGCCGGCGGCGGGTTTTGCCGCTGGCTTGCTGGCCGCTTTTTTGGCTGGAGCCTTTGCAGCAGTTTTTTTGGCCGGGGCTTTCTTTACGGTCGCTTTTTTTGCAGCAGGCTTGGCGGCCGTTTTGGGAGTGGCAGCTTTTTTCGCCGGTGCCGGTTTCTTGGCGACCGCTTTCTTGGGAGTGGCTTTCTTCACAGTGGCCTTCTTGGCCGGCGCCTTTTTAGCGGCAGGCTTGGTAGCGGGTTTCTTTACTGCAGCTTTTTTGGCTGCGGTTTTGGCTGGAGCCTTCTTGGCTGCAGGCTTTGCTGCCACCTTTTTCACTGCGGCTTTTTTGGCCGGGGCCTTTTTCACGGCAGCCTTCTTGGCTGGCGCTTTGCGGGCAGCAGTGGATGAGGTGGCTTTCTTGCTGCTGGAAGCAGACCCGGAGGTTTGTTTTTTAGCCGCCTTTTTCGGGGCTTTCTTTTTGCCGGTGGCCATTTTTATTAACTCCCTTAGCATCTTCTCGACTCTCTATCCTGTCCCACTATCCCTGGGGCCCGCTTGATATAACCAGGTACGGGCGTAATGTAATCTTTGACCTTACCCCTTCCGGGTAAGTCTTGTCACCAGTTGGTGAAAATCTGGCCGATTATAGCCATGCCACCCTTATAGGAAAGAGGAATCTTGTGATAACGCTGTCGCATTTCGCCCAACAGATCCCGCCTTTTCACGTTATGGCACTGCTGGAGCGAGCCCAACAACTGGCAGCCCAGGGCCACGATGTGATCCATCTGGAAGTGGGCGAGCCGGATTTTGAAACTCCGACGCCGGTGCTGGAGGCCATTGCCGGGGCAACCCGTGATCGGGGAACCGGCTACACGCCGGCTGCAGGGCTGCCCGCTTTGCGCCAGGCCATTGCGGATGATTACCGGGAGCGTTTTGGCGCTACCGTGTCACCGGCACGGATCGTGGTGACGCCGGGCGCCTCCGGCGCCCTGCAGCTGGCGCTGGCGGCCCTGATCAATCCCGGGGACGGTGTTCTGCTATGCGATCCGGGCTATCCCTGTAATCGTCAGTTCGTGAATCTGGTGGGGGGGAAGCCGCAACCGCTGGTATTAGAGGCGGACAATCATTTCACCCTGGCCGCCAGCGATCTGCTGGCAGCCTGGCAGACGGATACCCGTCTGGCTATGGTGGCGAGCCCGGATAATCCCACCGGTAATATGTTGTCGCTGGATACCCTGCAGGCCATGGCCGAGGGCGCGGTGGAGAAAGATGGCCTGCTGTTGGTGGATGAGATCTATCAGGGGCTTTGTTATCGGGGCCCGGCGGAATCGGTGCTGTCGCGTACCGACCAGGTGATGGTGATCAACAGCTTCAGTAAATATTTCTGCATGACCGGTTGGCGGCTGGGCTGGCTGGTGGCGCCGGAGCCGCTGGTGCCGGCCATCGAGCGGTTGGCCCAGAACCTGTTTCTGGCACCCTCCACGCCGGCGCAATACGGTGCACTGGCGGCACTGCAGGAACCGGCGCTGACCATCCTGGAGCAGCGTCATCAGCTGTTTGCCCGCCGCCGCCAGTGTTTGCTCAATGGTCTGGCGCATCTCAAGCTGCCGGTGGTGTCCAATGCCGATGGTGCCTTTTATGTGTATGTGGATGTGAGTGCCTGGACCGATGACAGCTTTGCCTTTTGTGCGGACCTGCTGGAAAAGGAAAAGGTGGCCATGACGCCGGGCCTGGATTTCGGTGATGGCCATGACCATCATCGTTATGTGCGGCTGGCCTATACTTGCGCCGAGTCGCGTCTTGTTGAGGCCCTGCATCGGCTGGGTCACTACCTGGAGTCCCTGTGAAGTTTGATCCTCCCCTGGAAAGGGTCACCCTGCTGCGTCGCTACAAGCGTTTCATGGCCGATGTGGTTCGCGCCGATGGCAGCGAAATTACCGTGCACTGTCCCAATACCGGCTCCATGAAGAACTGCGTTCTGGGGGATCCCCAGCAGGCATTGATCTCCGACAGCGGTAATCCCAAGCGCAAATACCGCCATACCCTGGAAGCCCTGCAGGTGGGTCATGGTCATTGGGCGGGGGTCAACACCAGCCGGCCCAATGCACTGGTGGAAGAGGCGGTCCGCGCCGGGCGTGTGGACGAACTGAGCCCCGACACAGGTGTGGAAAGGGAAGTGAAATACGGTGACAGCCGTTTTGATCTGGCTTTGGGCGGGCGCAGCGATCCGCATACCTTTGTGGAAGTGAAAAATGTCACGCTCGGCCCCGGACCTAATGACCCTGATGATGGTGTCATTGCCTTCCCGGATTCGGTGACAGAGCGGGGCCAGAAGCATCTGCTGACCCTCATGGAGGTGGTGGCGTCCGGCAAGCGGGCGGTGCTGTTTTTTTGTGTGCAGCATAGCGGCGCACAGGCCGCCCGGCCGGCGGACGAAATCGATGCCCGCTATGGGGCGCTGCTGCGGGAAGCGGTGCAGAAGGGCGTGGAGGTGCTGGCCTGGAAGGTGGCGTTATCCGCCGATGGTTTTCGGCTGGAACACCCCTTGCCAATACAGTTGTAGGCGTTCCTCTCGAGGGACGAACCACGCGTCAGCGTGGAAAGCACCTGCAAGGCCAGCAACGTCGTTTCTGTGAAACAGGGCGTCTCTAGAGTGGCCTGGCAGCCCCTGCCTCGCCTTTTCCCTCGCCTGGGCTCGGGTTCGTCCCTCGAGAGGAGCGCCTACAGCAGCGGCTTTAGAAGACACGTTGCCAACCCTGTCGCGCCGTGAGCGACGCTCCTACGGAAACGCGTTGTTCCTCTACAGCGGGGTCTGCAAATTACGCAGTTGCTGCTGCAACAGTTCTGTCTGGTCCCGCCAGTAGCTCATGGATTCAAACCAGGGGAACGCGGGCGGGAAGGCCGGGTCGTCCCAGCGTCTGGCCAGCCAGGCGTCATAGCAGATGATGCGCCGGGTGCGTAGCGGTTCGATCAGGGCGGTTTGTTGCCAGGGGAAGGGCAGGAAGGTGTCGTAGCCGCGGGCCAGCACCCGCAGTTGGTGTTGTTGCTCATCCTGTTCACCGGACAGCAACATCCAGATGTCCTGCATGGCCGGGGCGCGCAGGCTGTCGTCCAGATCCACGAAATGTGGGCCGTTGTCGCGCCACAGGATGTTGCCGGTATGGCAGTCGCCATGCACGTTGAGGAGCGGGAATTCCACCTCAGCCAGCCGCTGTTCAATCTGCTCCAGCAGTTGGCCGCAGGCATCGCGATACTGGCTGCGGTAATTCAGGTCCACCACGTCATTGATCAGAAAGGTGCTGGCGGCACGAATGTCGGCGACCGGGTCCATGGTATGGCGGAGCTGATAGGGCCGGTCGCTGCCGCAGGCATGCCAGCGTGCCAGCGTGCGGCCCAGTTGTTCCAGATGGTTGTCGTTGTCCAGCTCCGGCGCGTGGCCGCCCGCTCTGCGGAACACCGCAAAGGCAAAGCCGTCGCAGTGGAACAGGGTGGTGCCGTTCTTTTCGATGGGGGCCACCACCGGCAGGTCCCGTTCCACCAGGAACAGACTGAAGGCGTGTTCTTCCAGAATCTGTTCGTCGCTCCAGCGCTGCGGGCGGTAGAACTTGACGATCACCGGCGGGCTGTCTTCCTGGCCCACCTGGTATACCCGGTTTTCGAAGCTGTTCAGTTGCAGCAGGCGGCCATCGCTCAGGAAGCCGGCGGCGTCTACCGCGTCCAGCATGTAATCCGGGGTAAGGTCATCAAAGGGGTGGCTCATGCCGGTTGCGTTACCTCGCCCAGCCAGACTTCGTCGCCGCGGACTTCCAGGGGAACCGGGATCAGCTTGTCGCCGCTGCAGGGGCCGGACAGGCAATCACCAGAATCAATGTCGAACAGGGCGCCGTGGTTGGCGCACATGAGAAACTGGTTGTCGCCATCCATGAACTGGTCCGGCATGAAGTTCAGTTCGATGCCCAGGTGCGGGCACCAGTTGATGTAAGCGTGCATCTGGCCATCAAATTTGACCACGATGACGGGCTGGCCGTCTTTCTGAAATTCCCGCGCGCTCTCGTGTTCGATGTCGTTCACATTGCAGATGTGTTCCATGGCTTACCTGTATGCAGTTTATCGGGCGGAGTGTGGGGTATCCCCGCCGTTTTGGACAAGGCAGAGACGGCTTGCGGCCATCTCTGCCCCTCAAACCGTGGCGGTTAGTCGCCGAGGACGGTCTGGCGTATTTCCTGATGCGCATCCGCTGAAAGACGTGGGCCGAATTCGGTTACCAACCGGGCGGCGGCGGTAGAGGCCAGTGCACCGGCAGCGGCAAAGTCGTGCCCGTGGGTGATGGCGTACAGGAAGGCACCGGCAAACATGTCACCGGCGCCGTTGCTGTCGATGGCCTTCACTGGTACCGGAGCAATGCGATGGGTCTGCTCGCCATCCCATACCAGCGCGCCTTTGGCGCCGAGGGTGATTACGGCGGAACGGCATACGGTCTTGAGCTTTTCCAGCGCCGCTTCCGGGCTGTCGGTATCGGTATAACTGGTGGCTTCGGCATCGTTGCAGAACAGCAGATCCACGCCGTCGCCCAGCATCTCGGACAGGCCGTCCTTGAAGAACTGCACCATGGCCGGGTCGGAAAAGGTCAGTGAGGTTTTCACGCCATGCTTCTCGGCCAGCTGGCGCAGTTTGATGGCCGCTGCCCGGGAGCTGTCACCGCTGACCAGATAGCCTTCCAGGTACACGTAGTGGCTGGCGGCGATAGCGGCTTCATCCAGCTCCGCTTCAGAAACCTGACTGGAAATACCCAGATAGGTGTTCATGGTGCGTTCCGCATCCGGTGTCAGCATGACCAGGCATTTGCCGGAAATACCGGTGTCACGGCTGCCGTTCATGTTGGTGTCTACGCCGGCGGCGGTCAGATCGTTGACAAAGATGTCGCCGGTAGTGTCATCGGCTACCTTGCAGGCGTAGTAGCTGTTGCCACCGAAGTAGCGGGTGGCGACCACGGTGTTGCAGGCAGAGCCGCCGCTGGTCTGTTTATGAGGCTCGGCCTCGTCGGCCAGGGCTGCAATCAGTTCCGCCTGGCGGGCTTCGTCCACCAGGGTCATCAGGCCCTTGCCCACATCCATGCGCTCAAGGAAGGCGTCACTGACCTCGATTTCTGTGTCCACAAGCGCGTTACCGAGGGCATAAACGTCGTATTTTTTCGTCATGGAGGCTCCGTATTTCCGGTTCTGGGCAAGCAAGGGGAGCTATTATGGGCGCCCCGGGTCAGGTTGCAAAATTTACTCAAATTCAGGTGAAGGGAACGGATACGTCCAGAGAGACTCATAAAACACTCACACTTTTCTCTATACTCCGTGCCATGGCGAAAAAAGCGAAAAAGTCCCCCGCGCGATCGCGGCGGCAACCAAATCGGAAAAAACGCAGCAGCGGACAACAGCGTCGCTGGTTCAGCTGGTCTTTTGTGGGTAAGGCAGCGTTGGTGTGCCTGGTGCTGGGGGCGGCAGGACTGGCCTACCTGGATGCGCTGGTACGTGAGCGGTTTGATGCCCATGTCTGGCAATTGCCGGCACGGGTTTATGCGCGACCGGTAGAGCTTTATGAAGGCCGCGTGCTGTCCCGCGAAGACATGCTCAAGTTGCTGGACCTGATGCGCTACCGGCGCGACTCCCGGGCGGCTACCCCTGGCAGCTATGCGGTGCAGGGCAACAGCCTGCTGCTGCATACCCGTGGTTTCAACGACAGTGATGGCGGCGAAAAGGCGGAGCGGATCCGCTTGAGTCTGTCTGGTGGCCAGATTCGGTCGCTGGAGGCCGGCGGTGATCGGCTGGCACGTCTGGAGCCGTTGCAGATCGGCAGTATTCATCCCCAGCATGCGGAAGACCGTGTGCTGGTGCCGCTGGACAAGGTGCCGCCATTGCTGGTGGAGATGCTGATTGCCACCGAGGACCAGGCCTTCTACGACCACCATGGCATTTCCCTGCGTGGGCTCGCCCGGGCCATGCTGGCCAACATCAAGGCTGGGCGCCTGGTACAGGGTGGCAGCACCCTGACTCAGCAGCTGGTGAAAAATTTCTGGCTCACCTCCGAGCGCACCTTGTCACGCAAGCTGCTGGAAATGCCCATGGCCATGTTGCTGGAACTGCACTACAGCAAGGAGCAGATTCTTGAGGCATACCTCAACGAGGTATACCTGGGGCAGGACGGAGCCAGGGCCATTCATGGCATGGGGCTGGGCGCCCAGTTCCTGTTCGGGCGCCCTCTGGAAGAACTGGAACCCCATCATCTGGCCACTCTGGTGGCGTTGCTCAAAGGGCCCAGCTGGTATGACCCGCGCCGTCACCCGGAGCGCTCGCTGGAGCGTCGTAACACGGTATTGAAGGTGGCGCTGAATGAGGGGGCTCTGTCGAAAGCGGATTACGATAAATACAGTAATCGTTCTCTGGAAGTGGTGCCGCGTGGTGCCTCCGCGCTTTATGCCTTCCCTGCCTTTATTGATCTGGTGAGGCGACAGCTGGCTCGGGATTACCCCCCGGAGGTGCTCAGCGATGAGGGTCTACGTATTCACTCCACCCTGGATGTGCTGGCCCAGCTCGCTGCAGAAGGGGCGCTGCGCGATCATCTGGACCGCCGCGATCCTGACGAAAGCAAAAAACTGAATGGTGCCGTGGTCGTGGTCGCGCCCGCCCAGGGCGATGTGCTGGCGCTGGTCAGCAATCGAAGCTCCAGGGAGGCAGGTTTCAATCGGGCCCTGGATGCCCAGCGCCCGATCGGCTCGCTGGCCAAGCCGGCGGTGGTGCTGTCGGCGGTGAGTCAGCCCAAGCAATGGTCCCTGGCTACCCTGGTGGAAGACGGGCCCGTGGAAGTGACGCTTCCCAATGGCGCCACCTGGTCGCCGCAGAACTTCGACAACCAGTCCCGTGGTGCCATGCCGGTGGTGGATGTGCTGACCTATTCGCGCAATCAGGGCACCGCTCGCCTGGGGCTGGATGTGGGGCTGGACAAGGTGGCCGGCACCATGAATACCCTGGGTGTGACCCGCAATATTCCTCTTTACCCCAGTATTCTGCTGGGCAGCCTGGAATTGACCCCGTTCGAGGTGGCAATGATGTATCAGCCTCTTTCAACGGGCGGTTTCAGCACTCGCCTGCGCTCTATTACCGATGTGCTCGACAAGGAAGCCAAGCCGCTGGCCCGTTACCCGGTCAATACCGACGAGGTGGTGGATGCCGGCCCGGCTTTCCTGACCCAGTGGGCCATGCAGCAAGTGGTCGAGAAAGGTACCGGCCGTGCCGCGCGGGCGTCATTGCCGCAGGATCTGAAGGTGGCAGGCAAGACGGGCACCAGTAATGATTTCCGGGACGCCTGGTTTGCCGGTTTCTCAGCCAACCATCTGGCGGTAGTCTGGGTGGGTCGTGATGATAATCGTAATGCCGGTATTACCGGTTCCAGTGGTGCCTTGCCGGTGTGGGCCCAGCTGATGGGTAAGCTGCCCCAGCGCAGCCTGTCGCAGACGCCGCCTGCCGGGGTGGAATGGGTATGGATGAACCCGGATGGCAAGCGCGTCAGTGCCGAGGGCTGTGGGGATGCCCGTCGCTACCCGATGCTGGAAGCCTCGATTCCCCAGGACAGCGACGGCTGTGGTTCGGTAAAAGAAGCCGGGAAAGGCATCAAGGGCTGGTTCAAGGGGCTGTTTGACTAGGGTCAGATCAAATTTCACCACAGTGCTCAGCGAGGCGTGATCTGCAGCGATAATGGACTTGCCGGAGCACTGTTCAAGGGTAGTAAGGATGTTGATTATTCAAAGGCTTGTTCAGCTGATGCTGATCAGTATGGTGCTGGCGGGTTGTGCGGTCCGTCCTCCGGTGGAGGAACCGGCAGAGCCGATGACCGCCAGTCAGGAACTGGAGGGCTCGCCGGCACTGGGTCTGTTGAGCCGGGCCGAACAGGCCCGTCAGCAGGGCCAGACATCGGCTGCAGAGCGTTATCTGGAGCGTGCCCTGAATATCGCCCCGGATTCCTCCTGGTTGTACAAGGAGCTGGCGGGCTTGCGGCTTTCCGAGGGTGATCCTCGCGGTGCGGAAGGCTTCGCCCTGAAGGCGCTGCGCTTGGCACCGGACCACGATGATTACCGGGCTGGCTTGTGGGATCTGGTGGCCACTGCCCGCGATCGTCAGGGTGACAAATCCGGCGCCCGTCAGGCCCGCAGCAAGGCGGCGGCGTTGCGCAATCCCAAGGCCAGGCCGGTATGACTCCGGCGGTGCAGGCCGCGAAAAAGGCCGGCGTATCCTTTCAATTGCACAGTTATGACCATGACCCCAAGGCGCAAGGCTACGGGCTGGAAGCGGCAGAGGCCTTGCAGCTACCCGCCGAGAAAGTCTTCAAGACGTTGCTGGCACTGGTGGATGAGCAGCCGGTGGTGGCCATGGTGCCGGTGGCTCATCAACTGGATCTGAAATGTCTGGCTCGCGCCCACGGCGGCAAGAAGGCAGCCATGTGTCCGGCCGACAAGGCGCAGCGCCTGACAGGCTATGTACTCGGTGGTATCAGTCCGCTGGGGCAGAAAAAACGGCTACCGTTGTATCTGGATCACAGTGCGCAATCTCACAATCCCATCTACATGAGCGCCGGTCGGCGCGGGCTGGAAATTGCCATGGCGCCGGGGGATTTGCTGGGGCTGACTGGTGGAAAGATGGTGGCGCTGGTTCGCGACTGACCAATCCTTCCGTAGGAGCGTCGCTCGCGGCGCGATAACCCAACATTTAAAAAGACGGTATCACCACAGAGTGCACAGAGACACAGAGAAATGCGTTCTTTTTCTCGGTGAACTCTGTGCCCTCTGTGGTGAAAATGCTTTTGATCCTGGTCTGTTATCGCGCCGCGAGCGACGCTCCTACGGATAGGTTTGGTTACACCTTCGCAAACGCCTTGCGCGCCGCCGCAATGGTGGCGTCGATATCCTCATCGCTGTGTGCTGCTGACACGAAACCGGCTTCAAAGGCGCTGGGGGCCAGGTACACACCCTGGTCCAGCATGGCGTGGAAGAAACGGTTGAAGCGTTCGCTGTCGCAGGCCATCACTTCTGCAAAACTGCTGATGCGGCTCTGGTCGGTGAAGAACAGCCCGAACATGGCTCCAGCCTGTGCGGTGGTGAAGGCCACACCTTCCGCGTGGGCTGCTTCGGTCAGGCCGTCCAGCAGGCGGGTGGTTTTTTCTGTCAGGGCCTGGTGGAAGCCGGGTTCGCTGAGCAGGTTCAGGGTGGTCAACCCTGCCGCCATGGCCACCGGGTTACCGGACAGGGTACCGGCTTGGTAGACCGGGCCCAGCGGTGCCAGGTGTTCCATGATGGCTCTCTTGCCGCCGAAGGCCCCTACCGGCATGCCGCCGCCGATGATCTTGCCAAGGGTGGTCATGTCCGGGGTCACGTCGTAGAGCGCCTGGGCGCCGCCAAGGGCTACCCGGAAGCCGGTCATTACCTCGTCGAAGATCAGCACGGAGCCATGGTCGTCACAGTGCTGGCGCAGGGCCTGCAGGAACGCCTTGGTGGGGGGTACGCAGTTCATGTTGCCGGCCACCGGTTCGACGATGACGGCGGCAATCTGGTCGCCGTATTCCTGGAAGGCGGTCTCCACGCTGGCAGCATCGTTGTAGTCCAGCACTAGGGTGTCACCGGTAACGGCGGCGGGGACGCCCGGTGAGCCGGGGATGCCCATGGCGCCGGAACCGGCCTTCACCAGCAGGCTGTCCACATGCCCGTGGTAGCACCCTTCGAATTTGATGATCTTGTCGCGGCCGGTATAGCCCCGGGCCAGGCGGATGGCACTCATGGTGGCTTCGGTGCCGGAGTTGACCATGCGCACCATGTCCATGGAGGGCACCAGTTCGCAGACCTTGTCCGCCATGGCCACTTCGGTGGCGGTTGGGGCGCCGAAGCTGAGGCCGTTCTGCACCGCTGCCTGCACGGCAGCAATCACCTGGGGATGGTTGTGGCCGAGGATCATCGGGCCCCAAGAGCCCACGTAGTCGATGTAGCGATTGTCATCTTCATCGTGCAGGTAGGCGCCACTGGCAGAGTGGAAAAACACCGGTGTGCCGCCCACGCCCTTGAAGGCACGCACGGGAGAGTTAACACCGCCGGGAATATGTTTCTGGGCCTGGCGGAAAAGCTGTTCGGAGTGCTTGCGGCTCATGGTGTGTCCTCTTGCTGTAGCTGTTGGCGATGCCGGGCATCGCAGGCCGCGCGGGCGGCGGGTGCGCGCTGGAGCGCACACGGGAAATTACGGTTGATGGTGTCGCTGGAGCATGAAGGCGCCATGACACGGGCGAGCCAGTGGCCCGCCACGGGAAAGTGGCGGCATTATGAGGGGTGAGTGGCGGCTTGGCCAGTGAGGCTGGCGGAGGTTAGCGCTTTATCGCTGTCGGGGTCAGGTCCTCGATCCAGTACTGTTGCTCGTCATCGGCCATGCGCGGATCGAAATCCAGACGAATATGGCGGGGGTAACCCCATTGAGGGTGGTAGTCCACGTCCACCTGATGCCAGCCCTTGCGTTGTTTTTCCTCAATCAGGGCAAACCAGGCCTCCACCGGGCGTGCCAGGGGGGCCAGCTCCTGGTCGTCCGGGGCTTCCAGCCGGGCCTGCTGGCCGTTGACCAGGATGCTGGCGGGCTGCAGGGCCTTGGGCCCGCAGTAGCATTGCTGGCGGGCCTGGTAGCGGTAGTGATCGAGACCCTGATCGGCCCAGCGTTGTCGTGCTTCGGCGAGGGGGTCGGTTGCGCCGCCCTGATTACCCGCCTGGCAGGCGGGCAACAGGGAGACAAGGAGTACGCTCAGCAGCAGGCGCGGGCTCAGCATGAGTGGGTGTCTCTGCGACGCAGCAACAGCAGGGCCAGCAGGCCAGTAACAAAACCGGCGCTGCCGCCAGCACTGCCGAAGCTGCCGGGTGCATTGTTACCGGAGGAATCGTCATCGCCGGTCGGGGTGCTTTCGTCGTTCATGGAGACAGCGACTGCAGCGGAAGGGGTGGAACTGCCGGCACTGTTGAGGCTGCTAACACGGTAGCGATAGCGGTTGCCCACGGTGACCCGGCTGTCGGTGTAGCGGGTGCTGTTGGCATTCAGTTCGGCGATGGCCTGCCAGGCCAGCCAGGTGTCACCGTCCAGACGCTGGCGTTCGATACGAAAACCGAATTCGTTATCGGCATTATCCTGCCATTGCAGTATCACGGCGGTGTTCTGGCGTTGGGCCTGCAGATTGCCGGGTGTTGCCGGTGCGCGCTCGAAAAGCTGCTCCACCCTGTTGCTGAGCGGAGAAACGCCCACGGCATTGAAGGCCTGCACCTGATAACGGTAGCGCGTGCCAGCCATGACAGGGCTGTCATCATGGCGGGTCTGGTTGCTGCCCAGCTCGGCGAGACTCTGCCATTCACTCCAGGTTTCCCCGTTGAATTGTTGGCGCAGGATCCGCAAGCCGGTTTCATTGTCGGCATTGTCCTGCCAGATCAGGCGAATGGCGTCTTGCAGCAGGCGGCTGGTCAGATTGGAGGGTGCCTCGGGCCGCGAACCAAACTGGATTTCCGCCAGGTTTGACGGGGCTGAACTAAGGGAGGCGTTATGGGCAATGACCCGGTACTGATAGCGTTCCCCGAGCACGGCGGTGCTGTCCAGATATTGCTCGCTGTCGGTGGCCAGACCCTCGGCCAGACTTGCCCACACTGTCCAGCTGCCATTGTTGTCCCGGCGGCGCTGTATTTCATAGCGTTGCTCATTGTCTGCCTGGTCGTTCCAGGTCAACTGGATGCCGCCTTGCGCCATGGCTGCTGCCAGGTTGGCGGGGGTGGCCGGGGTGCCTTCGATGATGATGCTGACGGTGTTGGAGCTGTCGCCAGTGATGTCGCTGCCTTCGGCAATCACCCGGTATTGATAGCTGATGTCAGTGGCGACGCCGGTGTCGATATGGGTCTCGCTGTCTGCTGGAAGGCTGACCAGCGGCGTCCAGCTGTTGTTGTTACTGGAGCGCTCGACCCGGTAACCGGTTTCGGTAAACGCCCGGTCGGTCCAGGTCAGAGTCACCTGTGGTGGCTCCTGCTGGACCTGGGCCTGCAGGTCGTTCGGCTGGCTGGAGACGATGTTATAGGACAAGGGCGTTGTCAGCTGGTCGTTGCCGGGAAGGATGTCTTTCACTTCGCTGCCGTTGACAGCGGCCGTCTGTGTCAGCAGTGCCTGCGCCGGGGTGGTGCTGGTGATGGTCAGTGTCAGGCTGGCAGGAGAGAATGGCGGGGTCAGCGAACAGCTATAGCCACGCTGGTCGGTGGCGATGGCACAGTCCCCTTCCGGCAGGGTCAGTTGGTCGATCCGGGCATTGCTGAGATTCCCCTGCAGCTGGATTTGGTCCGGTGCTCGTGAGGCTTGCTGGTAGTCCACGGTAAAGGCCAGGGCCAGGGTAGTGCCGGTGCTGTTGTCGAAGCTCTCCGGGTTGGCGCTGTCGGCGCTGAATCCTGCATCCACCGGGTAGTTGAAGCAGGCATCGTGGTTGCCCAGGCTGTCGACCTTGGCTGTCATCTGGGTTACCGAGCAACTAGAAAAGCCGGTGGCGCTGGGGTCGGCATAGCTGGACATGATATAGCCGTTGCCGCAGTAACGCTCCGGGTTGTCGATCTGGTCGGATTCCACATTGTCGTGGTTGGCGCCGAAGTTGTGGCCGATCTCATGGGCCATGACCACGGCAGTGAGCGGAATGTTGACGTATTCCTGGGTGACGCCGGTAGCATAGCCATTGGTATTGCAGAGGGTCCCCACATAGGCGAGGCCCACGGTGGAGCCATCGAATTCACGACCGGAGAGCAGTTCCATCAGTGGGCTGGCCGTGCTGGTGTCGGCGAAGGTAAAGCCGTGGTACTTCTCACGCAGATCTACCAGTAGTTCATTGGCGCTTGTGGATGCCAACAACAGTTCTTCGCTGGGAAATTCCACGTGCAGGTTGTCGAATACCATGTTCAGGTCGTTGCGGTAGAAGCCGTCGATGATGTTGAGCAGTTCCACCACCTTGTCTTGATAGGTATCAGGGTGCTTCTGCTGAAAAAGGTGGTCGACGATCAGGTATTTCTCCGGCAACAGGCAGACTCCGTCCACCTGATCTGTGCACATCTCTTCCAGGGTGGCCGCGGCAATGTGGTACTCGCCTGAACGCGCGCTGGCGCCTTCCCGGGTCGGCAGTTCCAGGGAGCTGTGGGTGCCATTGCCTACGCCGCAGGTTCCGGGCGCCTGCAGGCTTTGCAGGGAACGGGCAACGGGGAGGTTGTTGTGCTGGCTGAACGCGGTGCTGTCGACAATGTGCATTTCGCCGTTCAGTGATACCACTCCGGACCAGTCATCCCCGAGCTGGGAGAGCCGTACCCAGCTTCCCGGAACCTGCTCCAGGGCGCCGCTGTAGTGATTGCCCTGAAGGAGTTTCCTGTCCGCCTCGGACATGCCGATTCGGGCGCTGCTGGGTTCCAGTACCGCCCGGTAACGACTGCCATCAATAAACAGTTCGGTACTGGCTTGAGGATCTGTAGCGGCCGCATGACTACCCGGGAAAAGCAGGGCAGCCAGCAGCAGGCCGTGCCAGGATGCCAGTGGCCGACGGAAGCGCATTGCCATGGGTGGTTCTCCCCCTTACTGGGTTTTTCGTATTTTTGGTGTAGTTATTTCGATGTAGACGTTGCGGGGGATTTTGCGTACCTGCGGGCCGGTATGTTGTGCGGCGTATCCCATTCTTCATTATCTGAACGGGCGTGCAGGGTTGTTCGAGATTCAGGCAGCGCTAAAACAGAGCACTTAGCTGCTTCGCAGCCTGTTTTACCTGGGCGGGTGCTGGATCGGAGAAAAGGGCGTGGATTACGGCCAGGGCGTTGGCGCCCTGCTCCAGTAACTGGCCGCCATTGTCGGGATCAATGCCGCCGATGGCGACCAGCGGAATCGTCAGTCGCTGACTTGCCCGGTCGAGGATGGCCGGATCAGCGGGCGGGGCCTGTGGTTTGGTGCGAGAGGGGAAGAAGCGCCCGAAGGCCACGTAGTCGGCGCCGGCCGCGGCCGCCTGCTCGGCCAGTGTCAGATCGCTATGACAGGTAACGCCAATGATCTTGCCCGGGCCCAGCAAGCGTCGGGCGCGGGCGATGCCGCCGTCGCTCTGACCGATGTGGACGCCGTCGGCATCAATCTCTGCGGCCAGGGCCGGATCATCGTTGACCAGAAAGAGGGCGCCATGGTGTCGGCACAGGGCTTGCAGCTGGGCGGCGCGCTGGCGCCGTTGCTCCGGGGTGGCGGTCTTGTCCCGGTATTGAAGAAGACGGGCGCCACCCTGCAGGGCCGCCTCTGCGGCTGGCAGTAATTGCCGGTCGGGGATCAGGGTCGGATCTGTGATGGCGTACAAGCCGTGGATGCGGGGGGGCTTCATCGCCGGTCGGGTACGTGCTGGCCCTGGCCCGGGCGGAAGGCGTTACGCAGGAAGCGATCCACATGGGCCTGGCCGTCTGCCACCGCATTGGCCAGGGATTCCCCGTGGCCGCGCAGGCAGGCGATGGACGATGCCAGGGTGCAACCGGAGCCATGATAGCTGTGTGGCAGCCGCTCCCAGTTCCACTGTTGTTCACCGTCGGTGCTGAACAGATGGTTGGTGACCTGGTCGGTGTCGTCGTGGGTGCCGGTGACCAGCGCGGCGCTGCCGGTGCGTTTAACCAGCTCGCTGCCGCAGTCAGACACGGTTTGGCGACCAGTAAGTGCCTGGGCTTCGGGCAGGTTGGGGGTCATCACGTCGCAGTGGGGCGCCAGTTTTTCCAGCATGGCATCCGCCAGGGATTCGCTGGTCAGACTGCCGCCGGCTTCGGCGGCCAGCACCGGGTCGAGCACCACGGGCACGCCGGGCAGTTGCGGCAACAGATCGGCGATAAAGTCGATGATGGCTACGGAGCCGGTCATGCCGATCTTTACTGCCTGAAAGTCGTAGTCCTCCAGTAGAGCGGTGGCCTGCTGGCGTAGCAGCTCCACGTCGGTAAGGCGAAAACCACGAACGTTCTGGCTGTTCTGCACGGTGAGCCCGGTGATCAGGGTGGAAGCAAAGCCGCCCAGGGCGCGAATGGCTTCAATGTCCGCATGGATACCGGCACCCCCGGAAGGGTCATGGCCAGCGATGACGAGAATATTGGGTTTCATAAAAAATGCCTGACGCGGCACGCCTGACGTGCGGGCGACCTTTTCGTCCGGCGTCAGGCGTTAAGCGTTTTTCAGAATGGTCGCACTACCGCCAATATAACAATGGCCACCAGCAGAAACACGGGGATCTCGTTGAAGATCCGGTAAAACTTGTCACTTTTGGTATTGGCGTCGGCGGCGAATTTTTTCAGGTAGGCCAGGCAGACGTGGTGATAGCCGATCAGCAGGAACACCAGGGTCAATTTGGCGTGCATCCAGCCGAAGCCTTTGTAGGCGTCCCAGTTGGCCATCAGCATCCACAGGCCCAGCAGCACGGTGACGATCATGCTGGGGTTCATGATGCCCCGATACAGTTTACGCTCCATTACCTTGAAACGTTCCCGGCTGGCCGTGTCTTCCGCCATGGCGTGATAAACGAACAGTCGCGGCAGGTAAAAGATGGCGGCAAACCAGCAGATCACGGCGATCAGGTGGAACGCTTTGATCCAGAGCAGGTGGTCCAGGGCGAACTGCATCATGATGTGGCAAATCTCCGGGGTCGTGTGAGTGGAGGGATCGGAAGTCAGGGCGTAGACTATACCGACTTCCTGCCATTGTTTCGTCAACCTGCACTGATTGCCAAGGAGTCCCGTGAATAAGCGGCCACGTCACCGTCGTCTGATGCGTTACTACCTGTTTCGCACCCGCCGCGTGAGTCGTCGTCAGCTGGGGTCCTGGGAGGACTGGAAGCTGCGTGCGGTGTTCTGGATCGGCGCGGTGCTGGTGGGGTTGTTGGTGGTGGCGTTCGCCTGGGTGGCGGAGTTGGCGTCGCACACCTTCATTCAGATACACGAGCAATCGCCGCTGTTGCCGGTGCTGATCACGCCGCTGGGTATGCTGATCATTGTCTGGCTGATGCGGCAGCTGGGCACCGAGTCCCAGGGCAGTGGTATTCCCCAGGTGCTGGTAGTACTCAAGCAACGTTACCACTGGCTGCGGCCCACCTTTCTTTCTCTGCGAGTCATCTTCGGCAAGTTCATCCTGACCTGCCTGGGGTTGCTGTGCGGTGCCAGTATTGGCCGTGAGGGACCCAGTGTGCATATGGGTGCGGCGATGATGTATTCGGTTGGCCGTCTGGGGCGTCTGAATCAGAAATATGTGGATAATTCCCTGATCGTGGCCGGTGGGGCTGCCGGGGTGTCTGCGGCCTTCAATGCGCCGCTGGCCGGGATTGTCTTCGCCATTGAAGAGCTGTCTGGCTCCTTCGAGCAGCGCACCAGCGGGACCCTGATACTGGCGATTATCCTGTCTGGGGTGGTGGTGCTGATGATCATGGGCCACTACAGTTTTTTCGGTCACCCGGAGGGGGCTCTGGATATTACCCGGGACTGGGCGGCCATTGGTGTCACTGGTCTGGTGTGTGGTCTGTTCGGCGGCTTGTTCAGCCGCCTGCTGATCAAGGGTAGCCAGTTTCTTTCCCCCTACGCCAGGGCGCACCCCTATCGAGTGGTGCTGATGTGCGCCCTGGTGCTGGTGTTGCTGGGGTTGCTGACCGGTGGCGCTACCTATGGCAGTGGCTACGAGCAGGCGAGCACCCTGCTGGACGGGGAGCACCCGGGGAACTGGAGCTTTGCCCTGGCCAAGATGTCCGCGACCCTGGTGTCATACTTCACCGGCATTCCCGGTGGGCTATTCTCACCAAGTCTGGCGGCGGGGGCCGGGTTCGGTAATGTGATTGGTGGCTTCTTTCCGGAGTCCTCGCTGGTGGGGATTACCCTGGTGGCTATGGCTGCCTTTCTGGCAGGTGTTATTCAGCGCCCCATTACCTCTTTCGTGATTGTCATGGAGTTGACCGGTAACCGGCACGACATCCTGCTGCCGCTGATGGCCGGGGCTTTTCTGGCAACGGCGGTGGCCAAGATCGTCTGGGCTCGCCCGCTTTACGATTCCCTTGCCGAGCGGTTGTCGGACGGGCGAGGCATGGCGTTGGAAAAGCCCCGGGAAAAAGCTGAGGACGGGGGCGCGGAACGCGCCGCCGGGAAGGAATCCGAACGGCAATTACCCGGATAAGTTGCCGGTCTCGGGTGGCGCCCCTATCATGCGGGGCTCTTTGTTAAATGCAGTTCCCTGGTTAGCAGGGTGGAGAATGATATGGCAGAGCCCCTCAAGGTTGGCGTAGTTGGTGGCACCGGATACACCGGGGTGGAATTGTTACGCCTGCTGGTCAACCACCCTCACGTGGCTCTGGATGTGATTACCTCCCGGGGAGAGGCCGGTACTGCTGTGGCGGACCTGTTTCCTTCCTTGCGTGGGCGTACCGATCTGGTGTTCAGCGAGCCGGACGTGAAACGGCTGGCCGCCTGTGACGTGGTGTTTTTCGCCACTCCCCATAATGTGGCCATGCGCATGATGCCAGAGCTGATGGATGCTGGCGTGCGGGTGGTGGATCTGTCTGCGGATTTTCGGCTCCGTGACCATGCGCTGTGGAGCGACTGGTACGGCGAACCCCATGCCTGCCCGGAGTTGCTGGCGGACGCGGTATATGGCCTGCCGGAAGTGAACCGGGAAAAGTTGCGTGATGCACGGCTGGTGGCCTGTGCCGGCTGTTATCCCACTGCCATCCAGCTGGGTTACCTGCCGTTGCTGGAAAACGGCTGGGTCAAGCCGGACCAACTGATTGCCAACGCGGCCAGTGGCGCCAGTGGTGGCGGCAAGGGAGCCAAGGTACCCATGCTGCTGGCGGAAGCCGGCGAGAGCTACAAGGCCTATGGCGCCAGCGGCCATCGTCACCTGCCGGAAATTGAGCAGGGTTTGGCGGATATCGCCGGTGGGCCGGTAAAGGCCACCTTTGTGCCGCATCTGATTCCCATGATCCGCGGTATTCACGCAACCCTCTATGGCCAACTCACCGATCAGTCGCCGTCCCTGGAGGAGATCCAGGCGGCCTATGAAGCGCGCTATGCCAACGAGCCCTTTGTGGACGTCATGCCCCTTGGCTCTCACCCGGAGACACGTTTTGTGAAGGGTGCCAATACCTGCCGGATTGCCCTGCACCAACCACGGGGCGAGAACGTAATTGTGGTACTGTCGGTGATCGATAACCTGGTCAAGGGTGCCTCCGGGCAGGCGGTGCAGGCGATGAATATCATGTTCGGGCTGGACGAAGGGGCGGGACTGGCAGTCGTTCCGTTGATGCCCTGATATGGCACGCAAACCGAAAAGCCGGGCGGGCATTGATGATGTGATGCTGATGCCGGTGAGCCCGTCCCGGCAGAAAAAGCGCCGTCGGCTTTGGATCGTGAGCTTGCTGATACTCGCCGTGGTGTTGTTTGCCGGCGGCTTCTGGACCGGCAGCAGTGGCGCCCTGGATACGTCTGCGGCCAACCAGCGCCTGCGTAGCGACCTGAAGACCGCCAAGCGAGAGCTGGAAGCGGCTCGTAATGAGCTTGCCCTATATCGCACGGATACCGAAGTGACCCGGGAGGCCCGGGAGACCCTGCGCCAGGAGATCAAGTCCCTGCGCGATCAGGCCGCTGAGCTGGAAGAGGCGGTGGTATTCTACAAGAGCGTGATGGCGCCCGGTGCCAGCGAGGGGCTGCAGATTGAAAAGATGGTGCTGCAGCCTGAGGATAAAAGCGGCTATTACCGTTACCGTTTGGTACTGGTGCAGGCAGGGGATAACCGCAATTATCTGTCCGGGGACATCAGTCTGGCCCTGCGTGGCAGCCGCGATGGGGAGTCCTTTTCCCTGAATGGAACCGACTGGCTGGAAGATGGCAGTGAGACGCGCTTCCGGTTTCGTTACTTCCAGGAGCTGAATGGCCGCTTTCAGGTGCCGGAAGGGGTGGAGCTGGAAGCCATAGATGTAGAAGCTGAGAGCGGCGGCAGAAACCGTTACCAGACACAAAAAACCGTAAAATGGCAGTAGGAGAGACCCGTGCTTGGCCGAGACAAGAAATCTGCAACAGGCAGTACATCCGGTTCGTCCCAGGATTACCGTAACCACACCCTGATTGCGCCCAGCGCCACTGTCCGTGGCGATATCGAATTCACCGGGGGGCTGCATGTTCAGGGCACCGTGGAGGGCAATATCAATGTGGGGAAGGATGGTGGTCGCCTGATCATCGGTGAAAGCGGGGTGGTCAAGGGGGAGATTCAGGTGCCCCAGGTCATCATCAATGGCCGGGTGGAAGGGGATGTGCACGCCACCGAGAATCTGGAGTTGGCCGAAAAGGCCTCCGTGGAAGGTAATGTCTATTACCTGATGATCGAGATGGTTATGGGGGCGCGGGTCAATGGCAAGCTGGTCCGTCTGGATGACGAGCGCCGCAACCTGCCGGCACCGGATGCCACCGGCAAGAACGCCGGCAAGGCTTCCGGCAAGGAAGCGGTGGCCGAATAATTCTTGACTGTTTTAGTCGGGTACTGGAACATAATCAGCCCGTTGGCCTTCCCGGCCACGGGCCAATCCGTCACCCGTTGCAAGCGAGAGTATGACCGAAAACGCCCCGATCTCATTCACCGATGCCGCCGCCGCCAAGGTCAAGGAACTGCGTGACGACGAAGGCAATCCGCAACTCAAACTGCGCGTGTATATCACGGGTGGTGGCTGTGCCGGGTTTTCCTACGGCTTCACCTTTGATGAAGCAGTCAACGATGACGACACTATCGTTGAGAAGGATGGAGTCACGCTGCTGGTGGATGCCATGAGCATCCAGTACCTGGACGGCTCCCAGGTAGATTACGAAAAGGGCCTGATGGGTTCGCGCTTTGTGGTCAGCAACCCCAACGCGGCGACTACCTGTGGTTGCGGTTCTTCCTTTTCAGTGTAAATCAGTAGTCAGCCAACCTTCTTCGTCATGCAGGCGTGACGCCTCACAAAGCTCTCACCTTTCAGTGGGAAGCTATGCTTGCATGGCGAAAGCCATTGCTTGTCACAAAACCTTCACTGTTTGATCAACTTTTCGTCGTTTTTGCGGGCCACACTGTCCCCATGATGACGACAAAACCTACATTTCAACGAATGACTGCCGCGGATACCCGGGCCATGTGCTGGTTGCTTCAACAGCCCCAGGCTGCCCGTCGTGCCCGTATGGCCCGTATGGTGTCGCGGCTCGGTGATGGCCCCTTCTATGTGGCCCTGACGCTGCTGATCTGGTGGATGGATCGCCAGGGGGGCAGTGAGTTCGCACTGACCGCCATGGCGGCTTATGCTCTGGAGGTGCCGCTGTTCGTGCTGCTCAAGCACCTGATCAAGCGACCACGGCCGGCGGATGCCCTGGAAAGCCTGTCCGCCTTTATCCAGCCGGCGGACCGTTTCAGCTTTCCCTCCGGCCACACCGCGGCAGCTTTTGTCATGGCATCCCTGCTCTGCGTGTTTTACCCGGCGGTGATGTTGCTGGCCCTGGGCCTGGCGGTATTGGTGGGGTTGTCCCGGGTGCTGCTGGGTGTGCACTACCCCAGCGATATCCTCGCCGGCGCCACCCTGGGCGTCAGCTGTGCCACTCTGGGTCTCTGGCTGGTTTAGGCCGCTCTCCCCTCGACGATCCCCTTCCTCCATGGCCGTGCGGCCATACATCTTTTCTGTCCTATCCGTAGAGAGCGCCGTTCCTGCAGTGGTATAGCGAGGTTATGAGAGGCTGTTGTTGGCGTTTCAGGGCAAGGTAACTTGGCCCAGAATGGCTTCCCGCGAAGCCCCGGTAACTGCCGGTGCGTTGCCGTTCTTTTCCTCCAGCCGTGCCCACGCCAGCCAGGCGAAGGCGGTGGCTTCCACCCAATCAGGGTGCAGGCCTTCGTTTTCCGTGCTGGTAACCGGGACGCCCAGATGATGCTGCAGCCGTGCCAGCAAGTGTCGATTATGAGCGCCGCCGCCGCAGACCAGCAGTTGCTGCGGGGCGAAATCCGTCAGAGCGTCACTGATGCTGCGGGCCGTCAGCTCGGCCAGGGTGGCCTGAACCTGTTGTGGGTCATTGTGGCCACGAAGGTGCTGTGCCAGCCAGTCCGCATGGAAGAGCTCGCGACCGGTACTCTTGGGGGGCGGCAGACGGAAGTAGGGATCATCCAGCAGCTTTGCCAGCAGCGTCGGGTCCGGCTCGCCGCCAGCGGCCCAGTCACCGTTGCGATCGAACGGTTGCTGGCGGTGCTGCTGGATCCAGTGATCCATCAGTACATTGCCCGGGCCGCTATCGAAACCGCCCAACAGGGTGTTGCCGTCCAGAAGGGTCACGTTGGCCATGCCGCCGATGTTGGCAATGGCGCGGCGCTGGCCCGGGCGGGCAAACAGTTGTTTGTGGAAAGGCGGGACCAGGGGCGCCCCCTGGCCGCCCAGCGCCATGTCCTTATTGCGGAAGTTGCTCACCACGCAGATCCCGGTTTCCACCGCCAGGGTATCCGGGCAGCCCAGCTGCAGGCTGAAGCCACTTTTGCCAGGCCGGTGGCGTACGGTCTGGCCGTGGCAGCCAATGGCGCGTATCTGCTCGGGCTTCAGGCCGGTTTGTTTCAGCAAGGTCTGGCAGGCCTGTGCATAGCATAAAGAGAGTTGGCGGCTGACGGCGCCGGCCCGATCGATCTCATTGTCGCCGGGCTGGCACAGGTCCAGCACTGCCTGCTGCAGGTCCGCGGGCAGGGGCAGGTTGAGCGTGGATTGAAGGGAAAATTCGCCGCTGCCAATCCGGACCAGCACCGCGTCGATGCCGTCCACGCTGGTGCCGGTCATCAGGCCAATCAGGAAATCGCCAGGGGTGTCAGAGGACATCGCTGCTTGCCAGGGTTGAGGCCTCGGCGAACAGGGTCATCTGGGCCTTGAGGCGATTGGCGGCAATCAGGAATTCCGAACGCTCATTGTCGTTGATGCCTCGCGCCTTGGGCAGGGGCACGGTAAGCGGATTGCGGTGAGAGCCATTAATGCGGAATTCGTAGTGGAGGTGCGGCCCGGTGGCGAGGCCGGAGGCGCCCACATAGCCAATGGTCTGGCTCTGTTTGACCCGTTTGCCGACGCGGATGCCCTTGGCGAAACTGCGCATGTGGGCGTAGAGCGTGGTGTAGATCTGGCCGTGTTTGAGAATGATGACATTGCCGTAGCCGCCTTTGACGCCGGCGAAGATCACCTTGCCATCGCCGGCGGCCTTGATCGGAGTGCCGGACGGGGCGGCATAGTCGATGCCCTTGTGGGCGCGAATTCGATTGAGCACCGGGTGTTTGCGGCTCAGGTTGAAGCGCGAACTGATGCGGGAGAAGGCTACCGGGGTGCGGATGAACTCCTTGCGCATGGAGTCTCCCTTGATATCCAGGTATTCCACATCACCGGAGCGGGTTTCGTAGCGAAAGGCGGTCAGGTGACGGTCCTGATTCCAGAACTCGGCCATCAGGATGTCGCCCTCGCCCACTTTCTCGCCGTCCAGGTAGAGCTCTTCATAGATAATGCGGAAACGGTCGCCGCGGCGGATATCAAGTACGAAGTCCACGTCCCAGGCGAACAGGTTGGCCAGCTGCATGGTGAGCTTGTCGCTGATGCCCGCCGCAGCGCCGGCCAGGAACAGGGAGTCGGTGATGTCGGCTTCCGCGAAGCGTGTCTGTTTCTGGTATTCACGCTGGCTAAGGCGGGTTTCCCAGCCTCCGCCCCTCAGTCGTGCGGTGAGGGTTTCCACCTTTGAGGGGTGGTATTGCACCTGGGTCAGCCTGTCGTCTTCCACAATGACGTTCAGGGTTTCGCCGGGGCGGATCTTGGTCAGCCGTTTGAGCTTGTCATCGCTGTTGATTAAGGCAAATACCTGGCCTGCGCCCACTCCCAATGGCTGTAATAGCGACGACAGGCTGTCACCGGATTCTACGGTGATGGTTTGCCACTGAGGGGTGTCCGGGGCTTGCGGTTGCGGCTCGGGTTTGCGCGCTGGCTTGGCGGGCAGGTTGATGGTTTTGGCCTGTTGGCGGGGCTGTTCCGTGGGGCTGTCTGGACGAAGAGCGATAAGGATGACGCCGCCCAGCAGGACCATGCTCAGCAGTAAATGGGTGCGAGGGAACTGGCGCACCAGTCTGCCAGCAGAGGATAGGAGTGCTTTCATGGAGAATGTGTGGGACCTGGTTGGGTAAAAGCCGGTCGTGCCTGGTAGGCACAAGTGAAAAACTGACCTGCAAAGATACCTGCCTTCTCTGGCCGCGTTCAAGTGCTACAATGGCCCGCTTTCCCGCAGGGGTGATTCCCTCGCATAAATGGTACCCCCCGACAGTATAGAGGTAGGCATGGCCACGGTGGACGAACAACTGGCGCTCATTTCCCGCGGTGCGGATGAAATCATCCAGGAAGACGAATTGCGGGAAAAGCTGGCCTCTGGCCGGCCCCTTAGGATCAAGGTAGGCTTTGATCCAACGGCCCCGGATCTGCATCTGGGGCATACGGTGCTGATCAACAAGATGCGTCAGTTTCAGGAGTTGGGCCATCAGGTGATTTTCCTGATTGGCGACTTCACCGGCATGATTGGTGACCCCACCGGCAAGAGTGCGACCCGGCCACCGCTGACCCGTGAAGATGTGCTGCGCAATGCGGAAACTTATAAAGAGCAGGTGTTCAAGGTCCTTGATCCGGCGAAAACCCGGGTGGTATTCAACTCCGAATGGATGAATGAGGTCGGGGCGGCCGGCATGATCAAGCTGGCCGGGCAGTACACCGTGGCGCGGATGCTGGAGCGGGATGACTTCGACAAGCGCTACAAAGGGAATCAGTCCATTGCCATCCATGAATTCCTCTACCCGCTGGTGCAGGGATATGACTCCGTGGCGCTGGAGGCGGATGTGGAGCTGGGCGGCACCGACCAGAAGTTCAATCTGCTGATGGGGCGTACCCTGCAGAAGGCTTACGGCCAAGCCCCGCAGATATGTCTGACCATGCCAATCCTGGAGGGATTGGACGGGGTGCAGAAGATGTCCAAGTCGCTGGGCAACTATGTGGGGGTGAGTGATGCTCCTGGCGAGATGTACCGCAAGCTGCTGTCTCTTCCCGACAGCCTCACCTGGCGTTATTATGAATTGCTCAGTGCCTGCTCCAACGAGCGTATCGAGGCGCTGAAGGGAGAGGCTGAGACGCTGGGCTCCCCTCAGGAGGCCAAAAAGGCCTTTGCCCTTGAGATGGTGGAGCGCTTCCATGGTGCCCAGGCGGCGGCAGCCGCCCCCAGGTCCGCAGGCAACCAGATTGCCCTTGGCGAGATCCCGGATAACCTGCCAGAAGTTGAGGTGGTGTTGGGCGAGCAGGACAGTATTCATATTCTGCCGCTGCTGCGTGAGGCGGGTCTGGTACAGAACGGCAAGGCGGCCAAGGATGTTTTCGGCCGTGGAGCTGTCTACCTGGATGGCGCTCAGCTCACCGAGGAGCGTAGTTTCGACCGGGGGCAGAGTCTGGTGCTGCAGGCGGGCAAGAAGAAGATCGCCCGGGTGACCCTCAAATAGGCTCAAATCGATGGTTTTTTCATCGAATTGAGCAGAAAGTGAGCGGTTGAGCGGTTTTTCAGAAAAAGTGCAAAAAAGGGTTTGACTCCCCCAGCGAAATCCCTAGAATGCGCACTCCTCGACGGGGCAACAACGCAACACGCCACGGACGAGACGCTCTTTAACAATCAGGCAAGCAAACGTGTGGGACCTGTTCGGGACGATGTCTTTACAGATAATCAGTTCTGAACGAGTCAACAAAGTTTTTGTTAATTCAGATGATGAACTGAGCATGGTTT
>Ga0114904_1000113_pt1 | contig 47632 bp, 47 predicted proteins | sample MalvirDeepMed_s6_FD_83498 | JGI IMG/M metagenome (GOLD analysis project Ga0114904, IMG submission 83498) | Marine viral communities from the Global Malaspina Expedition - Malaspina viral metaG DeepMed_s6 | ecosystem: Environmental > Aquatic > Marine > Oceanic | place: Mediterranean Sea... | reverse complement strand
CGTTTGCTGGCACGCACGCCAGTGTCGGCGGTCTGGGGTATTGGGCGGCGCCTGGGGCAGCGTCTGAATGAGATGGAGATTCATACGGCGCTGGATCTGGCCCGCGCCGATTATGGTCTGATCCGCAAACGGTTTTCTGTGGTTCAGGAACGGGTGGTACGCGAACTCAACGGAGAGAGCTGCCTGCCCCTGGAGATCCGGCTGGAGCCCCGCCAGCAGATTATTCATTCCCGCTCTTTCGGAGAGCCGGTAGCCTCGCTGGTGGCAGTGCGCCAGGCGGTGAGTGATTTTACCGCTCGTGCAGCGGAAAGCATGCGGGCAGAAGGGCTCAGTGCCGGTGCCATCAGTGTTTATCTGCGCACCGCCCCGGTTGGCAAGCCGCAACAGTTATTTCCTCATTCTGCCCGGGCGACCCTGTCGCCGGCCACGACAGATACCCGGGTGATGGTCCGCCATGCGGTGGAGATGGTGGCAGCTCTTTGGCAGGCCGGTTACCGCTACGGTAAGGCGGGCGTCATGCTGACGGATCTCGGGCCGGCGGGGTGCGAGCAGGTAACCCTGTTTCGCGAAGATGAAAACGCAGAGAAAGGAAGCGCGTTGATGGAGGTGATGGATACCATCAACCGGAGCGGCAAGGGCAAGGTATGGCTGGCAGGGAGAGGAATGAATCAGGCGGAGCGTTGTGTCTGGGCCATGCGCCGGGCGCATTTGTCGCCTGCCTATACCACTCGCTGGAAGGATCTGCCCCGGGCCCGATAGAGTGGGCGGCGGGGCAGACGATGGCGCCGTGTGTCAGACGGCGGTCATCGGCACCTGCTCCAGCATGCGTTCCTCGATACGGTCCAGACGGGCACGGCAGTCCCGGAAGGTGCGACTGATGGCGGTGGTGTTGGCCACCATGTCGAGCTTGGGCCAGGTCGCCTTTTCCCCCTTGCGGATGTAATTGCGTACATCCTGCAGGGTGGGGTTGCTAAGTACTTTCAGGGCGTTCATGGGCTGGCGCGGCGGGATCATGTTGATATCGCCGATATACTTCTGGGTGACCATGCTCTTGGCCTTGTCGAACATCAGGCCCACGTCGTTGGATTCCACCCGGCGTTGCATCAGTTGCAGGGCGTAGCGCAGATTCATGGAGACGTTTTTCAGGCCCCAGTCCGCCAAGGTGCTCAGGGAGCTGTCGGTGTTCTCGTTACGCGACAGGAACGGCACCACATGAGGATTGGTCTGACTGACGATGGAGTGGTTGACGCCATACAGCCGGGACAGGCGACGGATGGGCAGGTCATCAACGATGGAACCATCCACGAACTTGCGGCCGGGGATGTAGGGCACCCGTTCGCCATCAATATTCTTGGCCCACAGGGAGACTGGCGGATAGATGCCGGGAATCGCGCAGGATGCCAATGATGCCTTGCGGATCAGCACGTTGGGCGAGGTGCGCCAGTTGAGTAGTCGGGCGTGCTGGTTCCGGTCGTAGGGGCTGACGGTAATGTTGATTTCACGGCCGGTGTGCCGGTAGGCCTCCTCGAAGGTCATGTCGAGGATGTTTTCTTCCAGACAGGCTTCCAGGTGGTCGCCATCCAGCACCGGGGTGCCGCGCACGATGCCCTTCCAGCCCAGCACTTTGAAGGCTTCCAGATAGATATTTTCAGGTTCCAGCTTGAGTTTCAGCTCATCATCGTTGTGGGTACCCACAACGGAGGCAATGATGCTGCCGGCACTGGAGCCGGAAATCACCGAAGGCAGTAGTCCTTGCTCCCACAGGCAGCGGGCCACACCGATATGGAACAGGCCAAGGGCGGCGCCACCGGACAGCATCAGGCAGCTCTGGCCGAAGGCCTGGCCGGTGGTTTCGAAGAAATCCAGTTTTTCCTTGAGTCCAAATTCCTTGAAGTTGGTATCGCACAGGTAGTTCAGGGCGATGGTGACTTCTTCGAGATAATTCTCGATCAGGCGTTTGGTTCCGACTCTGGTCTGCTGATAGAGGCGCGGGTTGGAGATGTTGCCCAGGTTGCCATGCAGACCTTCGTGCAGATGGAACACCAGCTTGTTCACGTCATGGCGTTCACGGGCCTGGCGGATCTGCCACAGGCGATTACGGATCAGTTCGTAGTCGTAATGGGGTGAGCGATCGATTTCTTTCCATTCGTCCGCACCGGAAAGACGGTCGTGTTCGCGGCTGGCTTCGTACCATTCTTCGTAGGTTTCAGCGTGCTCGATGGCCCGATCCAGTTGCTTGAGAGTGCCTTTCATGCAGGTCTCCGCCAATTGGGGCCTCTTAACTTTCCCTTGCGTCATTGCCCAGATTACGAACCAGCCTGAAAAGCTGAGAAGGCAAGAGGAGGGGAGGCAGAGGCTCCCTTGTTGTCATTAGGTGATGTCAGTATAGCCATGACCGGTGACGGGGTTTAAGGCTTTGTAGGACAAAAAGAACGCGGCCGAAAAGAAAAGGCCGCGTTTATATGGGCAGAATTGCCTAACAGAGGATCAGCGCAAGCTGATGGGGTGGGTCGGTTAGCCTGGCAGTGCCCGGGCCACATCTTCCAGTACCCGGATCATGTTCATGGCCCGGAATGGATGGGACAGGGTGAAAGGCGCATTGGGGCGCTCCTGGGAGCTGGGGTAGACCACGATGCAGGGTTTGCCACTTTTGTTGTTGGCGGTGCGTTGCGCATCCTGGGCGGGGACCAGCAGCACGTCGGCCTGGCCGGGATCGGCGTTTTCCCAGATAACGCTGCAGCGTCCGTTAATAATGCCCATCATCGAGACAAAGGCGCTGGCGGAGTCGTGGGTGAGGCCACTGACGGAAATCTTGCGGTTCATGGTGCGTCCCTGTAACGGTTCCCGAAACCGGCGGGGCCGGTGGTTTGGGGGAACTTCGTAATCCCTTGGGAACTGTTGTAGTCAACTGGTAGCGGTGTGGGCAAAGCGATCACGACCAGTGGCGGCGGGGTAGATACTGAACGGGGTTATGACGAAATACGCATAAGATAAAGCCGATAAAGTGTGTAAGAGATTTCCTACAAATGCGGCTTTTGCTGGCTACGGAACTGGCCCGGTGTCATGCCGGTATGTCGCTTGAAGCTGCGTTGGAAAGAGCGGATGTCCGAGTAGCCCAAGGCTTCGGCGATTTCGGCCTGGGGGGCGGGGCTCTGGCAGAGCAGTTTCCGGGCCTGGTGCAGTCGCACCTCATCCAGCAGCTTCTGCCAGTTGTGCCCTTCGTCTGCTAGTCGACGGTGCAGGGTGCGTACATTCATGCCCAACCGCTCGGCAATCGTTTCCTTGCGCGGTAGCGAATGACCGATGGCATCCTGAATGCACTGCTTGACCCGCTGGCCCAGGCTGGTTTCCACGCCTAGTTGATGGAGCTGTTGAATGGCGTGGGCTTCCAGGGTGGAGAGCAGTAACGGGTCCGGTTGGCGAATGGGTTGCTCCAAGAGTCCCGGCGGGCCGATCAGGGCAGAGCAGGGTTGTGCAAACAGCACCTCGCAGAGAAACACCCGCTGGTATTCCTCCACCAGCGCCGGTTTGGGTCTGGGATGCTCCAGCCAGACCTGGGCAGGCGCCAGTTGCTCATTGCCAGTCAGCCAGCGGGCATAGCGGACCCAGGAGCCCAGCACGTTGTCGATCAGGTGCTGGCGAGCCGGCTGCTGTGTATAGCGGCAGTCCCAGCGAATAGCGGCCTGGTTATCGGCAATGCGGGTGTCGGTGGTGCCCATGTCGCCCACCAGCGTCTCGTAGAGGCTGACTTTGGACAGGGCCTCGTGGAGAGTGCTGGCACTCATGGCGATATAGCCCATCACGTTATAGGAACCGGGCTGGACGAACTCGGAGGTGTGCAAGCCAAACAGCGGATCGCCGGCCTGGTCGATCAGGGTATGCAGCAGCGTCTGGAAACTGGCCCCGGGGATGCGGGCGTCCGGCTGGCGGATTCGTTCCGCATCAAGAGCAGCAGTATCCAGTGCTGTAGCAATATCCAGCCCGCGGGCTTCGCCGTGGGCAAGATATTGCTGCAGCGCGGCGCTGCAGATCTGACCGAGGCTATCCATTAATCCAGTTCGAAGGTGATCTGGACCCGGGCGGTGATATCGGTTTCGCCGGGTCGGTAGCTGTCGGCGTTACCGCTTTTCTCGCTCCGTGCCATCATCATTACCGGCTGCGGGGGCTGGAAATCCTGTGCCTGGATCTGGATGGCCTTGCCCAGCTCCCGGTCTGCGGCCTCGGCGATGATACTGGCCCGCTGGCGGGCGTCGGCTACAGCCTTTTTCAGGGCCTGGTTAGCCAGTTGGTCTGCGTTACTGACTTCGGTGCCGGCCGGGCGAATATCACGAACGCCCTGCTTGGCCAGTCCGTCCAGTAGCTGGGTATAGGTGTCCAGGCCATTGGCGCGGAAGGTGACATCGCGGCTGACCTGATGGCCGATCAGTTTGCGCTCCGGCTGATATTGCCATTGCGGCTGGACATTCAGGTCACTGGCGCGCACCTGTTTTTCCTCGATATCCAGATCGTCTGCCAGGTCGAGCATGTCGGCGACAGCGTCGTCGACCCGGGATTTCATGGCGGCAATGTCGTCACCCTGTTCGCGGGCGGTGGCCACTACCCGGAAAATATCCGGCTGGGCAGCAATTTCGCCACTGCCGGATACGGTGATGCTGTCCGGCCCGGCGTTGATCATCTGGTGGGAATCACTACAGGCGGTCAGGCTCAAGACACCCAGGGCGATCAGGGATGCGGCGGTGATGCGTTTCATGGACTCTCCTTGTACTGCCGTGCAATCGACAGTGCTCTATTTTGCGCATTTACAGCGGGATAACCACCCCATGGTTCGCGTTATGTGTGCGGAGGGCCTTTGAGAGGCTGGTAACAGATAACTTGTGTATGGGTGGCTTGGTTGTTATCGACTTAGCCCCTATCATCGCAGCTCGCGAAACGGAGGCCATCATGAGTTCAGCCGAGCAACGCATTCGACAGCAACTGGGCGATTTTATTCCCGACGATCTGGGCGTCAGCCTGACATCGGTGGATGCCATTGAATCACTGACCGTGGACGACAGCACCGTCCATGCCCGAATCGTTCTGGGGTTTCCGATTGACGGTATCCGTGACTACATGGCAGCACAGATTCGGGAGCATCTGAGTGAGGTGCTGGAAGGCCGTGAGCTGACTCTGGTGCTGGAGTCGGACATTATTCCGCACCGGGCCCAGAGCAGCTTGCCGGCAATGGATCAGGTGGCCAATGTGGTTGCGATAGCCTCCGGCAAAGGCGGGGTGGGCAAGTCCACCACAGCGGTGAATCTGGCCTTGGCGTTACAGGCCGAAGGCGCCCGGGTGGGACTGCTGGATGCGGACGTGTTCGGTCCCAGTCAGCCGCTGATGCTGGGCCTGCCGGACGGCACCCGGCCGGAGGTGCTGGAAGGTAAGTACTTTGTACCGGTGGAGGCCTATGGGCTGCAGACCATGTCCATGGGCTATCTGACCACCAAGCAGACCCCGGTGGTCTGGCGTGGCCCGAAAGCCAGTGGTGCACTGGTACAAATGATGGAGCAGACCCGCTGGCATGAGCTGGATTACCTGTTGGTGGATCTGCCGCCGGGCACCGGCGATATCCAACTGACACTGGCCCAGAAAATTCCGGTGGCCGGTGCGGTAGTGATTACTACGCCCCAGGATATTGCCCTGCTGGACGCCATCAAGGGCGTGGAGATGTTTCGCAAGGTGGATATCCGCGTACTGGGCATCGTGGAGAACATGGCCGTGCATATTTGCAGCCAGTGTGGCCATAAGGAGCATGTGTTCGGTCAGGGCGGCGGGGAACGGATGGCCAGCGAGTACCACACCGAAGTGCTGGCGGCACTGCCATTGTCACTGCGTATCCGGGAACAGGCCGACAGCGGCCAACCAGTGGTAGCGGCCTGCCCGGACAGCGAGGAAGCCGGCCTGTATCGGCAGGCAGCGCGCCGGTTGGCGGCCAGACTGTCATTGACGGAAGCTGGCAAGCGGGCGTTTCCCAAGGTGACACAACATTGAAGGACGCGGTCGATCAGGCCTGCTGCGTGCGGCGTTTCATGCTGCTACCATTGGCCGCTTGAACGCCAACCACCCCGGAACATTGAGGCGCAACAATGACGATTAAATCGGATCGCTGGATTACCCGTATGGCCGCCGAGAAAGGCATGATCGAGCCCTTTCAGGCCGGGCAGATCCGTGCGGATGAAAATGGCGAAAAAATGATTTCCTACGGCGTGTCCAGCTATGGGTACGATGTGCGCTGTGCGGATGAGTTCAAGGTGTTCACCAATATTCATTCCGCCACGGTGGATCCCAAGGCCTTTGATGAGCGCAGCTTTGTGGACATCAAGGGCGACTACTGCATCATTCCGCCCAACTCCTTTGCCCTGGCCCGCACCGTGGAGTATTTCCGCATTCCCCGTAATGTGCTGACCATCTGTCTGGGCAAGTCCACCTATGCCCGTTGCGGCATTATCGTCAATGTGACGCCCCTGGAACCGGAGTGGGAAGGTCACGTGACCCTGGAGTTTTCCAACACCACCACGCTGCCGGCAAAAATCTATGCTCACGAAGGCGTAGCGCAGATGTTGTTCTTCGAGTCCGACGAGATGTGTGAAACGTCTTATATGGATCGGGGCGGTAAATACCAGGGCCAGCGCGGCGTGACCCTGCCACGGGCCTGAAGCCATTTTCTGCCCTGCTGTAGGAGCGTCGCTGGCGGCGCGATCAAAGGCGTTGAAAGAACCATTCCACCACAGAGAGCACAGAGTCCACAGAGGAAAATAATGGGGTTTTTTCTGTGTACTCTGTGCTCTCTATGGTGAGAGTGCTTTTGATCCAGACCTGTTATGCCTCGTCAGCACCAAGTTTTTGCTAGGACAACGGCGGCACATCCGGGCCGTCGTAATCGATCATGATCAGTTCTGCCTTTAGCAGGGTGCTTTCAATGTGTCTGGCCTTGACCACCATGTAGTCCAGGCTGGGCGCTACCCAGAACAGGGTGCGACGTTTTTCCTTGCTGTCCCCTTCGCGCTTTTTTTCCACCAGCAAGGTGTCAATTTCGCCCATGGGCGTATCAATGACTTCCCGGTCAATGATCTCGAAATGATGGGTGCGGAGTTTGTCGCCGTAAGCGCTGGTGACTTTGTAGGCCTTGTCGCCGGTGGCAAACACACAGCGGCCGCGCAGCAGAATGGTCAGCTCATCCAGAGTGTTTTCCGGAATTTCCAGGCTTTCCTGATCGTCTTCTGACTCGTTGTGGACCATGGGTGGGTTCCACTGGAAGTCCATGTGGTGGTAACGGTGCTGGCCGAATCCCTTGAACTCATGCACATACTGGGTGGTGCGCGGCTGGCAATCACGCCAGTGGAAATAACTCTCTTCCGTATTGGTAAGCAGGAAGGATTTGGCCTTGAGCAGCATGCGGTAATAGTCTTTGCCCTCGGCGGGTTCCAGCACCAGATCGGCCTTGACTGGCGTGGGCAGCTTATTCACATAAATGCGGAATTCAGCGGCAAAGGGAGCCAACGGCTCGGCGGTGGCAAGACTGCTGGTTGTCAGTAGCAGGGCAAGAAAGATCCGTCGCACTGTTATAATCCTTCCATAGATTGCAGTGTCATTACGTGGTCGCCATCACTGTTTTCCTGCAAGAGTTGGACGAGCAGGTAATTGTACTGTGGTGCAAACCACATATAGGTCTGTCGTTTGCTGTTGGCGCCTCGCTGGCGTTGTACTTTTACTGTTTCAATCCGCTTGCCGTCAATCTTCAACGGTTCCTCGCCGACTACCCGGTAGCGATGGGCTTCCAGAGAGCGTTCATCAGCAACCTGTAGCTTGATATCCCGTTGGCCTGTTTGCAGAGAGCATTGCAAGGCCAGCGAGACAGACAGTTCGTCTGTGGCTTCATCGGTGATCGGGTAGCTGCGGATGGGTTTGTCGGTTCGTTCGCTGGCGGCGACACCGGCTTTGCGATCCAGATGCAGCTTTGCTTCCTTCACCCGGCCCAGGCCGCGACGGTAGTAGCCGTAGTAGGTGCTTTCGGGGATGCATTGCTGCCAGTCAAACAGGGTGGTTTCGCGAATTTCGCCCAACCAGTTCTTGGCCTGCACTTCCATTTTCCACAGACCATCCCGGACAGGTTTCAGGGTGCGGGTGGCGGTGAATGTAAATGGTATGCCTTCGCTCTTGAGGTGGTAATCCAGCGTGAAGGGAGCCACCGGTGGCTCGGCATGGCTGGCCGGAGCCACCAGGGCCAGTATCAGCAGCAGACTGCTAGACCAATTGAAAACCCTGTTCAGGGAGTGATTTGCCATCCAGCTTGACTCCGTCGTGATCCAGTTCCAGGCGCTGCTCGGCGCGCCATTGCAACACCAGAGGATAGAGCAGGTGTTCACGTTGTTGTACACGTTTGGACAGGGAATCGACGGTATCGTTCGCAAGGACGTCTAGTGGAGCCTGGGCGATCAGTGGACCGCCATCCAGTTCTTCGGTAACGAAATGGATGGAGCAGCCATGTTGACGGTCGCCGGCTTCCAGGGCCCGGGCATGGGTATGGAGCCCGCGGTATTTGGGTAACAGGGAGGGGTGGATGTTGATCAGTCGGCCGGCGTAGTGGCGTACAAACAGCGGTGAGAGGATACGCATGAAGCCAGCCAGAACCAGAGTGTCTGGCTTATAGCCATCCAGCATCTCAATCATGGCCTGGTCGAAGGCCTCCCGGCTGTCGTACTGGCGATGATCGAGTACTTCGGTGGCAATGCCGGCATGCCGGGCACGGGTCAGACCGCCGGCATCGGCACGATTAGACAGTACCACCGCGATTTCTGCATGCAGGCGGCCGTTATCAATGGCCGCCATTATGGCCTGCAGGTTGGTGCCGGATCCGCTGATCAGGACAGCAAGACGGTGCGTCACTCTGCCAGGCCTTCCAGTACTACTTCCGGTTCCCCTTCGCCGGCCTGGATTTCACCCATCAGGAAAGCCACTTCGCCTTCGGCTTCCATCAGTGCCAGGGTGGCATCCACCTGGTCTGCCGGGACGGCAATGACCATGCCCACACCACAGTTGAAGGTACGGTACATTTCGAAGGCGGGTACCTGGCCTTCCTGTTGCAGCCACTGAAAGACAGGGGGGAATTCCCAGCTACGGGTGTCGATAACCGCGCGGGTGTTTTCCGGCATCACCCGGGGCAGATTTTCCGGCAGGCCGCCGCCGGTAATGTGGGCCAGAGCGTGGACTGGTACCTGTTCCAGCAGCTTCAGCAGGGGCTTCACATAGATGCGAGTGGGCGCCAGCAGGTGTTCCATCAGGGGCTGGCCGTCCAGGTCGATATTGATGTCGGCCTGGGCCATGATGCGGCGGATCAACGAGTAGCCGTTGGAGTGGGGGCCGGAAGAGGCGAGGCCGATGAGCTTGTCGCCAGCCTGAACCTTGCTGCCGTCCAGCACACCGTCTTTTTCCACCACGCCTACGCAGAAGCCGGCCAGATCGTAGTCTTCACCTTCGTACATGCCGGGCATTTCTGCAGTTTCGCCGCCAATCAGGGCGCAACCCGCCATTTCACAGCCTTCACCGATCCCGGTTACCACGCTGGTGGCGGTCTCCACATCCAGTTTGCCGGTGGCGTAATAGTCCAGAAAGAACAGAGGCTCGGCGCCGCCCACGATCAGATCGTTGACGCACATGGCCACCAGATCGATACCTACCTTGTCATGGCGGCCAGTATCAATGGCCAGGCGCAGTTTGGTGCCAACCCCGTCGGTACCGGCCACCAGCACCGGGTTCTTGTAGCGGCTGGGCAGTTCGCAAAGGGCGCCGAAACCGCCCAGACCGCCCAGCACCTCGGGACGACGGGTGCGTTTGGCCACGGGGGCGATACGTTTTACCAGCTCGTTGCCAGCGTCGATATCGACACCGGCGTCACGGTAGGTCAGTGGCCGTTTCTGATCGGTCATGGGGGGCTCCGGGTTGGTGAAGGCGCGTATTTTAAGGGCGGGGGACCCATCTTTCCACCGCTGTATTCACCTGAAAATCAGGTTCGCTTGGTGGGAGCGAATAAGTGATAATAGCGCGCTTGAATTTTCAGGTTGGAATGGGCGGTCATGCGTTTTCTTGGAATCGTGGCATTGTTGTTGGGATTGTCCCTGGGAGCCCGGGCAGACTCTCTGAATATGGTGGTGCTGCCGGTAGATGGCCGGGGTGAAACCGAGCGTCAGGAGGCCTTGCAGCAGGGCCTCAAGCAGATGCTGGTAAGGCTCAGTGGCAAGCAGCAGGTAGTTGACCAACCGGTAACCGAGCAGGCTCTGGCTCAGCTGGACCGCTGGGTGACTCGTTACGATTATAACGGCGATACCCTGTTGGCCCGTTATGACACCCACGGACTGATGGATTTCATGGCGGTTGAAGGTGCACCGGTATGGGGGTTCCCCCGTCCCCAGGTGTTGATCTGGCTGGTAGAGCAGGGCGCCGGCCGTGGAGACATGGTGGCGGGAGATCATGAGCTGCGTGAGCAGCTGGTCAGCGAAGCCCAACGTCGAGGGTTGTCATTGGTGGTGCCCGAATGGGACAGCCAGGACCGTAATGCGGTCACCGTAGCCGATGTCCGCGGCCGTTTCGATAACCAATTGCTGTCTGCTTCTGATCGCTACTCTCATGAATTGGTAGTTGCCGCCGTCCTGTACGAAGGCTCACCGACCAAAGTGAGCTGGCGTGTGTTACAGGGCAACAAGACCCTGGACCAGGGGCGTGGGGAGAGTGCCTCCGTCGAACAGGCGGTGAAGACGTTGGTGGACGCGGTCACGGACCAGCTCGCCCAGCGTTATGCAGTGGCCAGCAGCGCTTCCCAGCAGCTCACCTTGCTGGAGGTCGAGCAAGTTCAGACACTGGCAGACTGGTATCAATTGCAGGGCTTCCTCTCAGGACTGAGCGGCATGCGGGCCGTGTCGCTGGTGCAGACCTCAGATCAGGTTGTGACCTTCGGTCTGGATTTTGGGGCCAGTGATTCCCAGCTGCGCAGCCTGCTGGAATTATCCCGACAATTGCGCCCCTGCCCGGACGATGTCGTCGCCGGGCCGCAGTGGCGTTACTGCTGGCGCCCCTGATCCATGAGCGCACAGCTGCCTCTGGCACTGCAACTGCGTGAGGGAAATGATCTCTCCAACTTCCTTTCCGGCCCCAACGGGGCTGCGCTGGCCGGTGTCCGTGAAGTGGTGCTGGGCGAAGACCGGCAGGCCTTTATCTGGGGTAGTGTGCAACAGGGCAAGAGCCACCTGTTGGAAGGAGCCGTCCGTCTGGCCCAGCAGCAGGGTCTGGATGCCTGTCTGTTGCCTGCCAGCGAGCTGCTGCCGCTGGTGCCGGCGGTGCTGGAGTCCATGGAGCAATTCGATCTGTTGGCGCTGGATGACTGTCAACGTTTTGCCGGCGATACGGCCTGGGAAGAAGCCCTGTTTCACCTTTATAACCGCCTGATGGCAAGGGGCGGGCGCCTTCTGGTGACCGCCGATGCGTCCCCGGGCGCCGCAGGCCTGCTGCTGCCGGATCTGGCTACCCGGCTGGCTGCCGGGCCGGTATACAGGCTTACGCCATTGGCGGATGACGATCTGCAAAAAGTGTTACAGGAGCGGGCGAAGGCCCGTGGGCTGCGCATTGAGCAGGATGTGGCCCACTATATTGTCCTGCGCAGCGAACGTAGCCCTGGAGCGCTGATGGCGCTGCTGGACCGCCTTGACCGCATGGCTCTCGCGCAGCAACGCTCGGTCACTATTCCCTTTGTCAAGGATGCGCTGGGGTGGTAAAAAGGGTCGCTTAACGAATAAGCAACAGTTCGCTACGCAAGTAACCGGTATATTGATGATTAATTACATCAGGTTACGTTTCCGGTGGTTCCGAGTACCACCGGATTTTGGATCCAGATTAGAACAATAACGCCAGGCACAAAAAAGCCTGCAGGAGCACAACATGCGCCATATCGCGCTTTGGCAAACCCTTGCTGGCTGCGCCCTTATTCTCGCAGCCGCCTCTTCCCAGGCCACCACTTACGACATCAAGACCTCTGACGACGTGGAGGTCTCTGCAGTTCGTGTTGATGACGGTGACAACACCAAATGGGTGATAACCAGCCAATCGGCAGGTGATTTCTGTTCCCTGCGTGAAGCATTTTATGCCATCAACTATCAGCAGGAAGTTGGTGCCTGTGAGGCCGGCTCTGAGAGTAATACGGTCAAGCTCAAAGAAAAAACCACTTATTTGCTTGAGTACGGGCAATTATCTGTGGGCGGGGGTAAACGTGTGGTGGTGCCGAAAGACAACGAAGGTGCCGCGATCCCTGAAGAAGATGACACCGAAATCAAGCCAACTGTTCGGGTTGAGATGGCGCTCGGTAGTTTTGAGGATCCTGAGGGCAAAGAGTTTCCTATCATCAGTGCCGCCGGGGCATCCCGTCTATTCAGCGTAGAAGAAGGGGCGCGTCTGGGGCTGGAAAATATCGTACTCTCTGAAGGGGGTGAGGCTGCAGGCGATGGTGGCCTGATTCGAGCTATGGGTGATGTATCTCTTGTCGAGGGGGTCACTCTGCGCCAGGGGACGGCTGTCAATGGCGGCGCTGTATTCCTGGGGGCTGGCAGTAGCTTCAGTTTTCTTGAAAGTACTCTCTTTGAAGACAATATTGCCTCGGGGAATGGAGCGGTGGTTGCCACGTCTGGTGATTTCGATGGCGCCATATCCGGTTACCGTTTCTACCTTTCCGGTAATGAGTCCGGGAGCGACGGCGGCATGTTTTACATTGATGGGGCAGAAGGCAGCCTGATCAACCTGACTCTCGTAAACGGCACAATCACCAATAATTTGGGGGGCGTGATTCAGTTGTTAGCCCCGAAACATTTTATGGCTTTGCAGAATATGACTGTCGCTTTCAATGGCGGCCTGGCGTTGTACCTTAATGAAGCGGTTTTGGATGCTCCGGACCCGGATGCAGATCCGCCAGTGGAGTCCAGTACCTCATTCATCCTCAATACGGTTCTTGTCGGCAATGATGGTGGTGTTTGTGCGGGTACAGCGCTGGATGGCACGGATGATGCCGATGCAACACTGTTCTACACGATAACGGACGATGCCAATTGCCCATTGCCCCGCGAACAGACCGAGGGGACACCAGTAACCGATGATCCCAATGGCGCCAGCGGTGAAGTTCTGCTGGGCGTTGATCGTGAAGCCTGTGCAGGAAGTGGCGCCGGCGCTTGTGAACCAATCCTTGCTGAAGATCTGGGTGGCGATTTTCCGGGCTTTTTGCCTAATCCTGAGCCTGCCGGTCTGGACCCAGGCATGCCGTCAGCAACACCAAGCCTTTTTGATCGGGGCAATCCTGAGAATGTAGGGGATAATCAGTGTGATGCAGAAGACATGCGGGGCAAGTCTCGCGGTGGTGCCGGAGGGCGCTGTGATGTTGGTGCGGTGGAGTTTCTGCGTGCACGTGCCCAGGCGGATGAGATTAGCCTGATTAGTGGCAAGACAGTACTTGGTGACGTTCTTGAGAATGACAAGAATGATGCCCTGGTGGATTGTGGCCGTCTGGAATCCATTATCGTCAATGAGGGCACTTGCGGTTCTGGCGATGAGGAATGTCTGGAGAATGAAGTCCTGGAACGTTGCATGAACATCATCGTGGCTCCAGAGCGAGGTCAGGCTTCCGTGGAAATTGATGAGCAAGGTTATCCTCGTATTCGCTACACCCCGGCCACCAGTTTTCATGGGGTGGATCAGCTTCGCTATGTAGTGTCCCGACATGCTTTTGAAGGAGGAACGGACATTGGGCTTGATCAGAGTGAGCGGGCCAATTTATTGGCAGAGCCGGCGAGCGGTCTTACTGAATCTAAGAGTATTCTTGGTGGCGATAGTGGTGGTTCAATGCCAGCCGTGACCTTGTTTTTATTGGGGGCTGCGGGCCTGGTACGACGCTGGCGCTTCGGTTTGGCTATGCTTATGGGGGTGCTTTCAGCTCCTGCTCTGACAGCGGATATAGAAGTGGACTCCCTTCTGGATCATAGCCCCTCCATCACCAATGATGGGCTTTGTACGTTGCGGGAAGCGCTTGAAAATGCGGCTACTTTCAGTAGCCCGGACTGCGAATTCGGTGCCAAAGGTGAAGACCGTATTTTGCTTCCAGCAGGGGATATTCAGCTTGTGGATACCCTTGTTATCCAGGGTGGAAGTGTGGAGCTCGTGGGTAAAGGGGTTCGCGATGCTGATGATGCAGATCCTGACGATGATGACACCATTACCCGAATTCTGGGAGACGGGCAAAACCGCCTGTTTGAAGTAAGATCACAGGTGAGTAATGGCCATCCCAGTGTGGTTTTTCGTTATTTGAGACTTGAGCGAGGTAATGCTGCTATTCCCGGCGGTGCTGTGCCTTCCGGTGATCAGGGTTTTGGGGGTGTCATCATTACTGGCGGCTCTGTGATCTTCGACAGGGTTGTTCTTCGTGATAACCGTGCGGATCGTTCAGGCGGCGTTATCTATGTGCGTGCCAATGCGGGTAATGACAAGCAAGTCTCTTTTAACAGGACATACGTTGATGGTAGTGAGGCGATTCAGTCTGGTGGTGTAATGTCTACTACCGCCCAGAACGGGGAGCGTTTCCGTTTCGCTGCCGTTGACAGTACTTTTCAGGGCAACATCGCCGGCGATGAAGGTGGTGCCTTTGATTTGAACATTCCCGATGGCAGTTTTATTGCTTTTTCAAACAGCACTTTTGTCGATAATAGTGCCCCGAAGGGGGCAGCCCTAGATCTCAGCGGTGTGGACATTGATGTGCGTCTTATGAACCTTACCTTCCTGAACAATACGGGCGGTAATGGTATTGAGCTGGGTGACAGCGAAGCAGAGGTTAGGCTTGCTAATAGTATTGTCGCCGGTAGTGGTGCGAGCTGCTCAGCAGGAACGGGGTTGCTGCGTGACAGTGTTTATAACCTGTTTTCAGATGCAGCCTGTGGTGCTAGTGGTACAAGCGAAAATAATGATGAAAATGCAGGCGGAACAGCAGGTCTGGTGACGGCCCCCGAGGGGGAAGCCGGTAGTGATACAGACTATACCCCGCCATACCTGCCGATGCAGGATACCAGTGACTCTCTCATCGTTGATGCAGGTAATGATGAGGAAGAGTTGCAATCCGGGACCTCAACTACACGGCGGTGTCGTGATACTGATCTTCGTGGAATTTCTCGTACCTCAGGCGGGCGCTGTGATAGGGGTGCTTTCGAGTACCAGCAAATCACGGCAACAGATGACGAAGGTAATAATGAGCGAGCACCTGATCGTAGGGTTCTGGTCGATATTTTTGACAATGATTTGCCCAGTGATGGTTTTGAAATTGAATTTTTCGATGATGTTTCCCCGGAGATGTTTCGCTCCGATCGTTTTACCTTCATTCCGGCAGAAATATTTGTCCCGGAAGATGAAGAAGCAGAGGCAAACCCCATACCCGGCTCCTATGTTGTGGATCCTAATGATTCCAGTGGTCGTCGTTATATTCTCGATGGCAGTGGCAGTCTGGCTGATGGTTCTGCCATTGAGTTTGTCTGGGAGTTCTACAATGAAATCCAGGATGGTTTCGATGTGAAATGTGGCGAGCCTTTGCCGCAGCGATTCATTGATCGGAACTCTGATCAATACGATGACGGGGACGTAGCAAAAAACTGTGTTGTGCTTTTCACGCCATCAAATGATGGAGTAATTCCGGTTGGGGGTGATCTTTCAACGGATGCGGTATGTGAGGCAATTAAAAACGAGGACAAGGAAAAAGCAAAACTAGGTTTCATCTACCAGTTTGAAGATAGTGCTGGTGTGCAATCCCCCGAGGCCTCGGTAATCATGTCGATCAGCAACAAGGCACCGAAGATAACGGGTCAGACCCGCGCCAGTCGTCCGGGGGAACCGGTAACCTTCAGAATACAGGCGGAAGACCCGGATTCGAGTGCTGCGGACTCGATTAACTGGGATGAACTGAAAATCAAGGACCCGCCCAGTTTCAGTAAGCGTGGTGAAGAAGAGGGACAGATCGAAACCGTTGGCCTCATCTTCAGTGATGACCGCCGGCAAGTAACATATATTCCTGACAGTAACTTCAGCCCTTTCAAGGACAGCTTTACCCTGACAGTGGAGGACCATTGCGGTAGCACCTCTTCCCCGGCCAGATTCACCATCACCTACCCGGGAGAACAGGAAGACAACAGCGCGGGCAGCTGGGGCTTTGGCCTGTTCTCCGGTTTGTCATTACTGTTCTGGCGCCGTCGGCGTCTTGCGGCGGCGTAGCAGGCTGCGCCGCAACAGTTCCCAGATCAGCCCACCGGCCAGCATACTGGCCAGCAATAGTAGAAGTTTGGGGATGTCCACCAGTGTCCAGAACAGGATGTCGATGCTGGTGGGTTCCAGATTCTGAAGCACGATTATTACCACCAGTATCACGGCCAGAATCTGCAAGGCCCCGATAGGGTGGCTCACCAGCCAGCGCCCGGTTGTCTTGCCGCCACGGGCCAGCGTTGAGGTTTTCTTTTCGCTGCGCTCTTCCATGTCAGACTCCTGTTATCGGATTGGATCGTTTTTTTCATCCTCCCCATCATGCCAGTCTTGGCCAATATGGCTAGGGGCCTCTGCTTTGGTCTTACTCGTACCAGCTGGGGGACATGCCTATAATAGTGCTGTCGTGGAAAGGAGAAGTGAATGGATATCAGTGCGGGTTGGGATCTGGTGGTGATTGGTAGTGGGCCGGCGGGTGAAGCGGCGGCCATGCAGGCGACCAAGAAAGGCTTGCGGGTAGCCATTGTGGAAGACCAGAAATCCCTTGGAGGCAACTGTACTCACTGGGGAACCATTCCTTCCAAGGCGCTTCGCCACTTGGTGCGCCAAGTGATCCGCACCCAACGCAATCCGCTGCTGCGCGGCATCATCAACCCCCGGGAAGTGCGCTGGCAGGACCTGATTGCCCGGACCCGCGAGGTGATCGATTCCCAGGTCCAGGTGCGTACGGACTTCTATATCCGCAACCGGGTGACGGTATTCGGTGGCCGGGGAGAGCTGCTGAGCAACAATGAGGTGAAGGTGGCGGACCGGGAAGGGAGGCTGCATTTGCTGAAAACCCGAAACGTGGTGATTGCCACCGGTTCAAGGCCCTATCATCCGGAGGATGTGGACTTTGAACATCCTCGAATCTATGACTCCGATACCATTCTCACCATGGATCATACCCCGCGCCATATCATCATCTATGGGGCAGGGGTGATCGGGTCGGAATACGCCTGCATCTTTACCGGCTTGGGGATCCGGGTTGACCTGGTCAATTCCCGGCAGCATTTGCTGGATTTTCTGGATACAGAAATTTCCGACGCGTTGAGTTATCACTTGCGTGAGCAAGGCTGCACCATTCGTCAGGATGAAGAATACAAGCGGGTGATCGCCGATGCTGATGGCGTCACGCTGGAATTGCAGTCCGGCAAGAAGCTGCGTGCCGATGCCTTGCTTTGGTGTAACGGTCGTTCCGGTAACACGCAGGACATGGGGCTGGATGCTGTCGGGCTTGAGCCCAACAATCGTGGGCAATTGCAGGTCAACGAGCGCTACCAGACCAGTGTGGACGGGATTTATGCGGTTGGGGATGTGGTGGGTTGGCCCTCTCTGGCCAGCGCCTCCTATGATCAGGGGCGCTTCTGTGCGGCAGCCATTGCCGGTGATGAAGTGCGCCAGGTGACGGATGTACCCACCGGGATCTATACCATCCCTGGCATCAGCAGCGTAGGGCGCAACGAACAGGAACTCACAGAAGCAAAAGTGCCCTATGAAGTGGGTCAGGCCTTCTTTCGCAATCTGGCCAGGGCGCAGATTACCGGTGAGCGGGTAGGGATGCTGAAGATACTGTTTCACCGGGAGACCCTGGCAGTGCTGGGTATCCATTGCTTCGGCTATCAGGCCATGGAAATCGTGCACGTGGGGCAGGCTATCATGCGCCAGCCCGGAGAGCTGAACACCTTGGAGTACTTCATCGACACCACCTTCAACTACCCGACCATGGCGGAAGCGTATCGGGTGGCGGCGATCAACGGGATTAATCGGATAAGAAGGTGAGGGTTGAATTGATAATTGAGAATGGATAATTGATAACTACGCGCCAACAGATTTTGGATACATAATCGCTGGAGGTCGCGACCTTAACTTTGGGGCGCGGCTTCGAGCATTTTAACTAGCTGCCTTGCCTATTCCGCGCCGTTATCAATTATCCATTCTCAATTATCAATTGCTTTACCGATTGTTCTTTCCCGCCTCCATAAAAAATTCCCTATTACGCTGCCGTGACTGACTGCTTTTCCGTATCAGCACATAGGTGGCGCCGCTGCCGCCCTGGTTCTGGGGGGCGGAATGGTAGGCCAGAACTAGATGGCTTTCCTCAAGCCAGTGCATGACGTAGCTTTTCAGGAAGCCCGGGCGTTCACTGTGCACGCCCTTGCCATGGTTGATCAGGACGGAACGCAGGCCCTGTTCGTGGGCTTTCATCAGAAACGCCTGTACCTGGTCACGGGCATCCATCAAGCGAACCCGGTGCAGATCCAGCAGGCCCTGGGCATCGTATTTGCCCAGTCGCAGTTTGCGGTATACCCCTTCCTGAACACCGTTTTTTTTGACCCCGACTATGTCCGTGGGACCAATCTGCGGGACCTGTTCCGGTACGGTGAGGGGATTACGGTCCTTGCGGTCGTCCATGGCGGCGGCGCGGCGCAGCTGTTCGCGCAGGCTGTTTGGCCGTTTGGTCCGGGGCAGGTTTGCGCGATTATCCGGTTTTATCGGGGTCACATCCGCCATTTCCTGGCGGAACAGATCATCGTCATTGGTGGCCATGGAACTGCTCCACAAAACCCGTTAGTTCATGCTTGCATGGTACACAAAGCGGGCAGAAACTGGCAGTGAGACCCTTACCGAGAGGTAGTTATGGAGCGACGACGTTTCCGCAGGCCTCGACTGAGACTGAATGTCCGGGCTTCCATTGATCGAAAACCGGTGGGGCATATTCTCAATCTGACTGACGAGGGCCTGTGCCTTACCGGTCGCGGTACACCTCCTCAGGGCAGCCAGTCACTGCTACTGCAACTACCGTTACCTTTATCGGGTCACCGTGAACTGACAGTGATGGCGGAGCCCCGTTGGCATGATTATTTGCCCAATGGACATTGGCGGGGTGGGTTCAAGCTTCTGGCGGATGAGAATACAGCTGCAGCATTGACCACTCTTGCCAGCCGTTACGGCGACAATTAGCCAAAAGGGGAGAGGGGCTTCATCCGTGAAGCCCGGTTTTCAGACCTGGAAGCGAATGCTCCCGAGATGGAACCTGTTTCAGTAAGGACGCGAATCGCGGCTTTCGCGCGGCTCACTTTTGTCCTCTGAATCGTGCCGATGACGTTTTGCATCACGTTTGCGACGTTCACGTTCAGCGCGCTTGTGTTCTTCGTTCCAATCGTCCGGTTCATAGTCATCAAAATGTCGACGACCCATGGTGCTACTCTCTTTACAAAATTAAAGGGGTATCCAGTGCTTTATATAGCACTAATCCGGGAAAGGGAGAAGGGCCCGACGCACCATTTGTTGATGCGCCGGGCTGCCATTAGCGACCGTAAGTCTGATCCAGGTAATCCAGAATGTCCGCGGATTCGAATAGTTCAGCGCCAGTATTGGGATCTACCAGGTAGGGAACGGCGATGCGACCGGCCCGTTCCATCAGGGCGACCCGGTTGCGCTGACGGGGCGCGTATTCATCGAGAAGACGCCGGCGCACAGGCGGGAGCACCCAATCCTGCCACTGGTCCCGGCCGCACTGGCGCAGCAGGTAGGGAAGCTGAAGCTCGGTGAGCCGTTCACGAACCAGACGGGCGAAAGGGCTGGCCTCAAAAGAGTAGAGTTCCAGCGCCTGTTCGGGCGCCTGGCTGTCCAGGACATGCAGACCTCGGGAGGCCCGGGGCAGTGACGCGGACACGGCCGCGGCCGTGCGCAGACTGCGTACCAGCCAGCGACGGGGAGCAGGACGGCCGCCGTATTCTCTGTACAGGTAGTCGATGATATCGGCCGATTCGTAAAGGGCTGCCCCTGTGTTCGGATCCATCAGATAGGGAAATTGCTGGCGTCCACCCAGGCGTTCCACCAGCGGGCGGTAACGCTCACCGCCCTTGGGGCAGGGGAAAATCAGCACATCCAGGTCCAGATCCGTCAGAGCTTCGCGGACCAGGCGACAAAACGGACACCCTTCCATGTCATACAGTTCAAGGGGTTCCTGGGGCGTCTTGCGGTGGCCTTTGCTGGCAATGCCGCGGCCCTGTTGCAGGGCGGAAGCGGCCAGGGAGCGCAGCACCTCGGTGTTATGGGACATAGCGAATTCTCCTGAAACGAATGTCCGGACCTTAGCATCTCTGGGGCGCCCCGCATTGGCCCTTAAGACACCTTGCATATCAAGCGGTTAACCACTGCCCGTTCCGCTCACCCCGGCTGTTAACTCCTGTCATTGAGTGACGGGCGCGGGTAGGGCAATCTCTCGGGTCTACATTTGGCCGGCACCTGTCACTTTGTTACGCATGATCCAACACATGCACAGACAGGTGCTGCCCTTCACAACCCGTCAGCTGAGCTGACATCTGCCTGAGGCAAGAGGAAGGTTCCATGACCGAAGCCTATATTTACGATGCCATCCGTACTCCCCGTGGTCGGGGCAAAAAAGATGGCTCACTGCATACGGTGAAGCCGCTGGACCTGGTGGTCGGCCTGATCGATGAAGTGAAAGCCCGTTTTCCCAATATGGACACCAACCGTATTGATGACCTGTTGTTGGGCGTGGTTACCCCGGTGGGCGATCAGGGCGCCTGTATCGCCAAGACTGCGGCGCTGGCTGCGGGCCTGCCGGATACCGTGGCGGGTTACCAACTGAACCGCTTTTGTGCTTCCGGCCTGGAAGCGGTGAATACCGGTGCCCAGAAAGTGGCCTCCGGGTGGGATGACCTGATTCTGGCGGGTGGTGTCGAAGCCATGAGCCGTATTCCCATGGGCTCCGACGGTGGCGCCTGGGCCATGGATCCGGTGACCAACTACAAGACCGGTTTCGTGCCCCAGGGCATCGGTGCAGACCTGATCGCTACCATCGAAGGTTTTTCCCGCCGTGATGTGGATGAGTTTGCTGCCGAATCCCAGGCGCGCGCTGCCACTGCCTGGGAAAAAGGCTACTTCGGCAATTCCGTGGTACCGGTGAAAGACCTCAACGGCCTGACCGTTCTGGATCGTGACGAGCATGTCCGTGCCGGCACCACCGCCGATGGCCTGGCGGGCCTGAATCCCTCTTTTGCCATGATGGGCGAAATGGGTGGCTTCGATGCGGTAGCGCTGCAGAAATACCACTGGCTGGAAAAGATTGATCACGTTCACCACGCCGGTAACTCTTCCGGCATCGTGGATGGCGCGGCACTGGTGGTGCTGGGTAACGAGCAGGTTGGTAAGGATTACGGCATGAAGGCCCGTGGTCGTATTGTCTGCACCGCCATCAGCGGGGCGGATCCCACCATCATGCTGACCGGTCCGGGCCCGGCTGCCAGGAAGGCGCTGGCAAAAGCCGGCCTCAAGGCCAGCGACATCGATCTGTGGGAAATCAACGAAGCGTTCGCCGCTGTGGCCATGCGTTTCATGAAGGACATGGATATCACCCCGGATGTGACCAACGTGAATGGTGGTGCAATTGCCATGGGCCACCCCCTGGGTGCCACCGGCGCCATGATTCTGGGCACCGCGCTGGATGAACTCGAACGTCGCGACAAGAAGTACGCGCTGTGCACCCTGTGTGTGGGCGGTGGCATGGGTATCGCCACCATCATTGAGCGTCTGTAAACCGCGTCGAACGAATTCGGAGAAATGAAATGAGTGAACAAACTGCTATCCGTTGGGAACAGGACGCGGACAACATCGTTACCCTGATTCTGGATGATCCCAATCAGTCCGCGAACACCATGAACGAGCTGTACGGCAAGTCCATGGCCGCCACCGTAGAGCGTCTGGAAAAAGAGAAAGACAACATTGCCGGCGTCATCATCACCTCTGCCAAGAAGACCTTCTTTGCCGGCGGTGATCTGCGTGACCTGCTCAAGGCGAAAAAGGAAGACGGCCAGGTATTCCTGGATAACGTGACCGAGATCAAGCGCCAGCTGCGTGTGCTGGAAACCCTGGGCAAGCCGGTTGTGGCAGCCCTGAACGGTACGGCTCTGGGCGGCGGTCTGGAAATCGCTTTGGCCTGTCATCACCGTGTTGCCATCAACGACAAATCGGCCCAGTTCGGTCTCCCTGAAGTGACCCTGGGTTTGCTGCCCGGTGGTGGCGGTGTGACCCGCGTAGTGCGCATGCTGGGCATCCAGGACGGCCTGATGAAGGTGTTGATGCAGGGTCAGCGGATGAAAGCCGACAAGGCCCAGAAAGTGGGGTTGATCGACGAATTGGCCGCCGACCGTGATGAGATGCTGGCCAAGGCCCGCGAATGGATCAAGGCCAATCCGAAAGCCCAGCAGCCCTGGGACCAGAAGGGTTACAAGATTCCCGGCGGGGACCCCAAGAATCCCAAGTTCGCCATGAACCTGCCCGCCTTCCCGGCCAACCTGAAAAAGCAGATCAAGGGTGCCAACTACCCGGCCCCGCTGGCGATCATGTCGGCGGCCGTGGAAGGGGCCCAGGTGGATTTCGATAATGCCTCCACCATTGAAGGCCGCTACTTCGTGTCCCTGGTCACCAGCCAGGTGGCCAAGAACATGATCACCGCCTTCTTCTTCAACCTGCAGGCGATCAACGCCGGTGCCAGCCGTCCCAAGGATGTGCCGAAATTCCGCGCCGAAAAAGTCGGTATTCTCGGTGCGGGCATGATGGGTGCAGGTATCGCCTACGTGACCGCTCGCAGTGGTGCCCAGGTGGTGCTGAAAGATATCTCCCAGGAAAACGCGGAGAAGGGCAAGGACTACTCCCGTAAACTGCTCGAAAAGGAAATTTCCCGGGGCAAGATGACCGAGGAGAAGAAAGAGCAGATCCTGTCCCTGATCCACGCCACGGCAGATGCCAAGGATCTGGACGGGGTGGACTTCGTGATTGAGGCGGTGTTCGAGAGCACCGAACTGAAGCACAAGGTCTTCCAGGAAATCGAGGATGTGGTGAAGCCGGATGCGGTGCTGGGTTCCAACACCTCGTCTCTGCCGATTACCGGCCTGGCCAAGGGTGTGAAGAAGCAGGATAACTTTATCGGTATCCACTTCTTCAGCCCGGTGGACAAGATGCCGCTGGTGGAAATCATTTCCGGCAAGGACACCAGCCCGGAAGCGCTGGCGAAAACCTACGATTACTGCCAGCAGATCAAGAAGACCCCCATTGTGGTCAACGATGCCCGCGGCTTCTTCACCACCCGGGTGATCGGCACCTTTGCCAACGAAGGCATTGCCATGCTGGGTGAGGGCATTAACGCCCAGTCCATTGAGCAGGCGGCCATGCAGGCGGGTTATCCGGTAGGCACCCTGAACCTGATCGATGAGATCAACATGGAAACTGCCCTGAAGATCGGCAAGGCAGCCCGTGATGATGCCAAGCGTGAAGGCACAGAGCTGCCGCCGGAGCATCCGGCGGAAGTGGTCATGAAGAAAATGGTCGAAGAGCTGGATCGCCCCGGTAAAGTTCAGGGCAAAGGCTTCTACGAATACCCGGAAAACGGCAAAAAGCACCTGTGGCCCGGTCTGAAAGACGCTTTTGGTGGTGACAAGGAGATTCCGTTCGAAGATATCAAGGAACGGATGATGTTCGTGGAAGCCATCGAAGCGGTGAAATGCTTTGACGAAGGCGTGATGGAATCCGTGGCGGATGCCAATATCGGCTCGATCTTCGGTATCGGCTTCCCGGCCTGGACCGGCGGTGTGATCCAGTACATCAACCAGTATGAGGGCGGCCTGCGTGGATTCGTGGCCCGAGCCCAGGAGCTGGCAAAGCTGTACGGTGATCGCTTCAATCCGCCGGCCTCCCTGGTGGAGAAAGCGGAAAAGGGCGAAATCTACAAGTAAGGTGGGTGTCGTCTGATAAAAAAGCCCGGCCATGTGCCGGGCTTTTTTATGTCTGCTTTCCTGTCAGCGTGGTCCTACCCAGAAATGCGGGTTGCAGGCCACTTCCCATAGATGACCATCCGGGTCGGCAAAGTACCCGGCGTAACCGCCCCAGCCAGTGGACTGGCCGGGTTTGATCAGTTGTGCGCCGGCTTCCTGGGCCTGTGCCAGCAACTGGTCGACCTGCTGTGGGCTTTCCACGTTGTGGGCCATCGCCACGCCACGAAAGCCCTGACCGGATGGCGCAACGCCGACATCATCGGCCAGGTCATCATGACCGAACAAGCCGAGCCAGGTGCCGTTCAATTCAAAGAACGCCACCGGCCCATCGTCGGGCATTGGACGGCGTGGCAGGCCGAGGCCCTGCTCATAAAAGCGGACCGCCGTCGCAAGGTCCTTGACGCCAAGGGTGATCATGCTGATGCGTGGTTCCATGAAATTCTCCTGTTTGTCGATCACGCTGCCCTTTATGCTCAATACGGTATACCCAAGGGAGTACGCATGGAACTGGACCGCTTTGGTTGGCCCTCAGGGCCCACCCTCAATGTGCAAAGTTTACCCACGGATTTCCCGGAGCCGCCGCAACAGGACCTGGATGCGATCCTGGACAGTCTGCATGAATATCAGCGGCGACTGTTTGCCAATCGACGCCATGCGGTGCTCCTGGTGGTGCAGGGCCTGGATGCCGCCGGCAAGGACAGCCTGATTCGTACTTTGGCCCAGGCCATGGACCCGGCCGCGTTCCGAGTGCACGCATTCGGCCGGCCGTTGGGTGAGGAGGTGGATCATGATTTTCTCTGGCGGGTATGGCGTCACTTGCCGGCCAGGGGGGACGTGGTGGCCTTCAATCGCAGCCATTACGAATCCGTGCTGGCCGAACGGCTGTGGCCGGTCACCGAGCACAGCAGTGATGACTGGCCGCTGAAATACGAGGCCATCAACGCCTTTGAGCAACACCTGCACCGGGAAGGGACCCGGATCATCAAGATCTGGTTAAATACCTCACAGGAAGAACAGCGGCGCCGGCTGCTGAAACGGTTGGCCAAGCCCCGCAAGCGCTGGAAGTTCGATGCAGCAGATGTGGAAAGCTGGTTAGCAAGGGAGTCCTATCTCACACTGGTCAATGAAACCCTGGCGGCAACCCATACCCTTCATGCTCCCTGGCACCTGATTCCTAACGATAACAAGCCACATGCCAGATTGGAGGTGGCAAGATTACTGCTGACCACGTTGAAGGAACTGGCGCCAGAATATCCCCAGGAAAACCCGCAGTGTATTGAGCACTATCGGCAAGTATTGACCAAAAAGAATGATTGAGCCGTAGCGATGAACAGTGTGCTGACAATGATTGCCGGGCTGGGCCTGTTCCTGTTCGCCATGCAACTGGTTGAGCAGGCGGTGCAGACCCTGTTCAGCGAAAAGGCCTCCCATTGGCTGCAACGCTCTACCAATACCACCCTGAAAGGTGTGGTGGCCGGGGCCCTGATTACCGCCGTGATGCAGAGCAGTTCCCTGGTGGGGCTATTGGTGCTGGCTTTTGTGTCGGTGGGAATACTCCCTCTGCGGCATGCCATAGCGGTAATGCTGGGTGCCAACCTGGGCACCACGGCAACCGGCTGGTTGGTGACGCTGCTGGGCTTCAAGCTCTCGCTTTCCGGGGTCAGTTTGCCGCTGGCCGGGGCAGGTGCCCTCTGCTTCGTGCTCCTGCCGAAAGGTGTGTGGCGTTCTGCCGGCCTGTTTCTGCTGGCTTTCGGTTTGCTGATCTTTGGTCTGGATACAATGAAGGTGGCAGTGGAAGGCGTCGGGCAGCGCTTCGATGTGAGTTGGCTCCAGAGCTATCCTCCGGTGCTGTATCTGCTGGCGGGGGTGCTGCTGACTGCCATTATCCAGTCGTCGTCAGCGGCCATGCTGATTACCTTATCGGCGCTCAATGGTGGTCTGATTGCCTTGCCGGAAGCCTTGGCGCTGGTGATCGGTGCGGACCTGGGTACCACCAGTACCTTGCTGCTCGGGGCCATCAAAGGATCAGTTCAGAAGAAGCAGGTGGCGGCTTTCCATGTGTTTTATAACGTGGGAACAGCGCTAATGGCCTTTCTGCTGGTGATGCCCGTATGGCCTCAGATCTCTGGTTGGTTGGGTATCACTGATTCGTTATATGGCCTGGTGGCCTTCCATACCGGCTTCAACCTGATCGGGATTGTGGTGTTTGCGCCGTTACTTGGTGCCATGGAACGATGCATTGAAAAGCATATTGGCAAGCGGGGGCGCCATGATCTGTTCGCTGATATCAGCCCGCAATCGGTGGAGCCGGCGCTGTTGGTGCTGGGCCGTGAGACGGACAGCCTCATTGAGCGGGTCAGGAATTATTGCCGTCACCCCCTGCAAGGGCGCACCTTGTCCCGCTTCTTTGAAGAATACGGTCAGGTCACGGACCTGGAAATGCAGCTGGCTGACTATGCCAACCGGCTGGCCCAACAGCCGATGACCGAGGGCCAGGAACAGCGCCTGCGACGTCTTCGCGCCCGGGTGCGTGAAGCGGTTTATGCCTTAAAGGCCCTGAAAGATGTGGCAGATGATCTGGCGCTTCTGGCAGAAAGCCGAGATCCCGGCCTGCAGGGTTTCAGTGAGCAGATTCTGCATGCGCTGGAGCAACTCTATCAGGCATCACCCTGCGCTGAGCTGGCGGCACAGCATCGTCTGGCCATGGAGCAGCTTCAGCGCGAAGCCTATTCGCTGGTGGCAGATGCCCGCGTACGTGGGATCAGCGTGCTGAATCTGGCTCGGGAAGTGGATGAGAGTGGGCGCCACTGGTTGCGAAGTCTGGCAGTGGCGGATGATGCGACGCTTTGAGAGCTGCAATCAGGCTGGAGCGCTGGAGGGGGTAAGGGCGTCGGCGGCTAACTGGCTGAAGGCCACTTCCAGCCAGCGTCGCAATTCACTGGGGCGCAGGGGCTTGGGCATCAGGGTCTCACCTCCGGCGTCCAGGCACTGTTGCCGGTAGGCCTCACTATCGTTGCCGGAGATGAATAGAATGGGGGTCATGCCGTTCTGGTTGCGGATTTCCCGGGCCACACTGAAGCCGTTCAGTGTCGGGAGTTCCACATCCAGTATCAGTAGATCCACGTTTCGTTGCCGGTAGAGGCGTAGCGCCGCCTCACCGTCGGCTGCCAGCACATATTCATGGCCCAGCTCTTCGATGATACGGCAGATGATCAGACTGACAGCTTTATTGTCTTCGACAACGAGAACATTCATGAATGATTTTGTAACTTAACGGCGCGCTGATAACAAGGGTGAAAGACACGTCAAGGTAGTTTTTGTTATTTCAACGTACAATGGCGCGACCGGATCGGGTAAACACTATGTCAATTATGGCCAGTTTCTTTATTATTGGCGGTCCGGATTCCGGTCAGAGGATTCGAGATACAAGCCCGGCGGACAAGAATGCTGAACGGGTAACGATTTCAGGATACTGAAGAAGCGGTTGAACCGCTTTTTGGCATTGCCAATGGTGTGAGGGTGGCGGTCGATGTACCAGCGCAGAACAATCAATATCAATCGCGTAGTGAAGTTGCTCCAGGGGGCGGCCCGATCCGGTGCCAGCATTCCTGATCTGCTTGATCAGTGCGATATCCCCCGACAGTTGCTCGATGACCCGAACGGCACCATTGAGCGAGACACCTTTATCAAGATGATGCTGCTGATTATGCAGCAGACCCAGGACGAGTTTCTCGGTTTCGGCCAGGGCCGCAAATCCAAGCCCGGTACTTTTTCCATGATGGCCCACGCGGTGATTAACTGCCCGACCCTGGGGGCGGCCATTGAGCGGGGTATCCGTTTTTACGATCTGTTTGAGCTGAGCATGCATTCCCGAATTGAGCGGGAAGGAGACATTGCTCGGCTGGTGGTCCAGGCCGACCCGCGCCTGGATTTTCGGGAAGTGATCATTGAGACCTCCCTGTTTGTGTGGCTGCGCTTCATGAGCTGGCTGGTCGGCAAGGCCATCGAGCCCCAGCTGGTGAAACTGGACTACACCGATGTGAGAAACGACGAAGAACATCGTTTCCTGTTTGATTGCCCCATTGAGTACAGCGCTGACGAAAATGCGGTGAGTTTCCGTGCCGATTTTCTCGATCTCCCCCTTGTGCAGAACGAGCTGTCCCTGTCCAAGTTCCTCAAGGATTCCCTGGCTCAGCTGTTCGACGGCAACATCCATAATGTGGGCTTGCCGGCTCAGATTCGGGCGATCATCTCCAACGAATACGGCAACAGTTTCCCCGATTTCACGGAAATCTGCGGTAAACTCAACATGACGCCGCAAACCCTGCGCCGCCGGCTGAAAGAGGCTAATACCAGCTACCAGGAGATCAAGGATTCCATCCGCAAGGATGCCTCGGTCTACTACCTGTCCAAGCCGGATTTGAGCATCGATGAAATTGCCCTGCTGATGGGCTTCAGTGAAGCCAGCTCTTTCCATCGTGCCTTCAAGAAGTGGACGGGCAAGACCCCATCCAGCTTCCGCAAGGAGCATTTCGGCGTCAGTCAATAATTCCGTGCCGACCCTTTATCAGGACCTGCAATGACAGTGCAAGACGCCAATACGGCGCGCCTGCTGGTAACCTGCCCGGACAAGCCGGGTATTATCAGCGCCGTCAGTACCTTTCTATTCAACCACGGTGCCAATATCACCGATTTCGACCAGCATTCCAGCGATGCCCGGGGTGGCACTTTCTTTTTACGGCTGGAATTCCAGACCCCGGAACTGGATTGTTCGCGGGAAGCCTTGCGTAATAATTTCGCCAGCCGGGTTGCCGAACCCTACGGCATGCAGTGGCAGATCAGCTATGCCAGCGAGAAAAAACGCATGGCGGTGCTGGTATCACGCCATGACCACGTAATTATGGATTTGTTGTGGCGTACCTCGCGGGGCGACTTGCCGGCCACTATTCCCATGGTGATCAGTAATCATGATGATCTTCGCGGCGAAGTGGAGCGGTTCGGTATCGATTATCACCATATTCCGGTGAACGGCGATAACAAGGCCGAGGCGGAAGCCAAAGCGTTGGAGCTGCTGGATGGACAGGTAGACGTGATCGTGCTGGCCCGTTACATGCAGATCCTGAGCAGCGAGTTCGTTTCGCACCATCCGCATCGCATCATCAATATCCACCATTCTTTCCTGCCAGCCTTTGTGGGCGCGAATCCCTATCAGCAGGCCCACGATCGCGGCGTCAAACTGATCGGTGCCACCAGCCACTATGTGACAGAGGACCTGGATCAGGGGCCGATCATCGAGCAGAACGTGCAGCGGGTCAGTCACCGGCATTCCGCCGACGAGCTCAAATCCCTTGGACAGGATGTGGAGCGTCAGGTGATGCTGCGGGCGGTGCGCTGGCATCTGGAAGACCGGGTGATCGTGGATGGCAACAAGACCGTGGTATTTGTGAAGTAGCAGCAGATTGCGCCTGTAATGGCGTGAAAAGGAGAGTCCTGGAATTGTTGGAGCCTTGCAAGCAAGGCTCCAAAAGCGTTTCTGGGTCAGTTGGTAAACCGCAGCCCGATACCAAAAGTGCCGAAGTTTTCGGATTCCAGCTGCGTTTGGCGGTAATCCGCGGTGACAGTCAGCTTGTCCACTACCGGGATAGCCAGGCCCACACCGAGATAGGGCGCAATACCGCTTTGGCTGTCGCTGCTCGGGGCTTCCGTCAGTGACACCACGGTGTCGCCATTATTGTCGAGCAGGGTGCGCTGCTGACGGTTTTCCAGTTCGAAATCGTAGATATAGGCGCCGCCTTTCAGGTACACCCAGCGTTTAGTCTGCCAGAGCACCCCGACAGTGAAGCCATTGATCTCCAGTGAATCCTCCTCATTGATGCGGACACTGCTGGCCCCGGCACCCTGTTCGGAGACGGTCGGTGCCCGGACAAATTCACTGTCGATGGAGTCCTTGCTTTGGCGCAGAAAACCCGCCTCCAGCCCCAGGCGGGAATCGCCGCCCAGATCCAGGCTGTTTAGCCACATGCCAAGGCGAATATCCAGTCCGTCAGTAGTGTCAAAGCCATAGGGGGCCAGGTCGGCACGCAGCATTTGCGCCTCGGCGTAGAAATCCACATCCGGTGGTGCCAGTTCTTCTTCGGCGTGTACAAAGGGGGAGAGCAGGGCGGCGCCAAGGCCCAGGGTCAGCGGCAATATTGTTTTCATTATTGATCCAGCCGTTGTGATAAGGACAATGTGCCACATTGTAACCAGCGCGAGACCAACATGCACAGTGACTTGCAGCACGCCCATGATGAAACCCTGCTGGGGTTGTGCCGACCCGGCTTCGAGAACGACCTGGCTGCGGAGCTGAACTACCATGCGGCGGAGCAGATGGTCGGCGGTTATCCGCGTACCGTCCCGGATAGTGGTTATGTGCTCTGGCACAGCCAGCAGGGCTCCATGGCGGCACTGTTGGAGAGCGGGCTGATTTTTGCCCGTAGCCTGAGCCTGGCCGAAGGCCAGTTCGTGGATATCGGCGATGACCGGATCGCGGAGCTGTGGCCTTTACTAAAACAGGCGGCCCCATTCAGCGAGGTGTTTCTGGAGCATCCAGACACCAACGACGGCCGGGAAATGCAGCGCTTTCTGCGCGGCTTTCGCAAGGCGCTGGAGCCTCGCCTGAAAAAAAATGGCCTGTTGAAACCCAATGCCCGCCAGCGGGTGCATTTGTTCTTCAGCGATTCCCATAATGGCTGGGTGACCAGCAGCCCCACAGACGTGCCGCTGGCTGAAGGCGGGGTGCGACGGCTGAAATTACCGGGTGAAGCCCCCAGCCGCTCCGCGCTCAAGGTAGAAGAGGCGCTGATCCGTTTTTTTGGCAGCACGGACGGCCTTACAGCAAAAACCGCTGTGGATCTGGGCGCCGCCCCGGGCGGCTGGAGCTGGCAGCTGGCAAGGCGAGGTATCAAAGTGCAGGCGGTGGATCATGGCAAGCTTGATGCGCGTCTGCTGAATGAATACCCCGTTGAGCATATCCGAGGTGATGCCTTCACCTGGCGGCCCCGTAGCAGCGTGGACCTGGTGGTTTGTGATGTGGTGGACAAGCCGGCGCGTACCCTGCAGCAAATGGAAAAGTGGCTTACCCAGGGATGGTCCAGAGCGGCCCTGTTCAATCTCAAGCTACCCATGAAGCGTCGTTTCCAGGAGGCCTGGCAATTGCTCGAGAAACTGACCGTTGCCATGGAGCGCCACGAGAATCTGGGTGTGCCCGAGATCAAGGCGGCCCAGCTTTACTATGATCGTGAGGAAATTACCGTCTGGGCTGCGTTCCACCGGGACTATTGATCATGCCCACAACCCGTGCCACCCCGGCACTCTTTGCCACTCTCGGTATGCTGTACTTTGCCCAGGGTCTGCCGGCCGGCTTGTTGGGTAAGTCCATGCCGGCCCTGGCCAGGGATGCAGGCCTGTCACCGGAATGGATCGGCCTGCTGGCGCTACCGGCGTTACCCTGGGCGTTGAAGTTTCTCTGGGCGCCCTGGGTGGACCGCTGGGGCAGTGGCAAACCCAATCACCGCAAGCGCTGGATTCTTGCCTGCGTGTTTGCGGTGATGCTGGTACTGGCCATCACTGCGCTGTTCCCCCCTGAATGGTTGTTTGGTCCGGGCTTTGCGCTGTTGGTGGTGCTGCTCTTTCTGCTCAACCTGTTCAGTGCCACCCAGGATATTGCCACCGACGGCCTGGCGACGCGCTTGTTAACGCCGGACCTGCGTGGACTCGGCAACAGCATTCAGGTCAACGGCTACAAGATAGGCATGATCCTGGGTAGTGGTGCGTTACTGATGTTGGTCGGTCGCTGGGGTTGGCAGGGCACCATGGCGTGCATGATCATAGCCTTGATGCTGGTTGCCCTGGTGACCTGGCGATTCCGTGAGCCGCCAGAAACGGTGAAACCCCGCCGGCCGGTTACCTTGCGCTGGTGGCGAAGGCAACTGACGTTATTCTGGTGGCGACCGCAAATGGCGGTCTGGTTGCTCATCCTGCTGGGTTACAAGGTCGGCGATGGATTCGGTTCCCGAATGATCAAGCCCTTTCTGGTCGATCGGCAATGGACGCTGGAAGCCATCGGGCGGCTTGATCTGGTGTCGTCACTGGTAGGGCTGGCCGGGGCCGCGTTGGCGGGCGTGCTGATGATGAGGATGTCGCGCAAACAGGCCCTGTTCGGTTTTGCCAGCTTGCAGGCCGTGTCCTTTCTTGGCTGGTGGATGGTTGCAAGCAGTCCGGCGGACCACTGGATCTGGCCGGTGGCTCTGTTCGAGCAATTTGCCGACGGCCTTTCCACCGTCGCCCTGTTTGTACTGATGATGGACTATTGCCGTAGCGGCCATGAGGGCAGTGACTACACCATGCAGGCTTCGGTGCAGTTGTTCGCGGTGGGGGCTTTTACCCTGGCCAGCGGCTTCAGTGTGGCCTGGCTGGGCTATGCCAGCCACTTCTTGCTGGCTGCGATTCTCTGCACAGCCGTTATAATGGCCGCCTTTTTCTGGCAAGCGCCAATTGATGGCAACGCAAAAAAGGTAACCCCATGAGCCATGACGCCCAGCACCACCTCGATGCCACCGGTCTGCTGTGTCCGGAACCGGTAATGATGTTGCACAACAAGGTGCGCGACATGGCACCTGGCGAGGTCCTGGAAGTCCGCGCCACCGATCCGTCCACCGAAAGGGATATTCCCAAGTTCTGCCAGTTTCTTGGCCATACCTTGTTGGGGCAGGAGCAGGAGGGGGAGCTTTGGGTGTATTGGATACGGAAGAAGGGTAATTGATAGTTGAGAATGGATAATTGATAACTGCGCGATCAAGCTCCGTGCAGCATTACAACGCAAGAGGCCGCGCCCAATCTCTGGGCGCGGCCTCTTGCGTTTCTGGTCACCGTAATCTTCACCGCGACGTTATCAATTATCCATTCTCAACTATCAATTAGTCCTGGAAAGCATCGCCACCGCCGCCAGTGCTTCCGGGTCCCTTTCCTTGAGTTTGTTGGCGATGCCGTGTTGGAAAAAATAGCGGAAGTCCGGGAGTTGCTGGGCCTGGATCAGACACTCGGCGCCCGGCAGGACCGGGGTTTCCACCAAGCCATTTTCCTCCGCCACCATGGCAGCCAGACTCCCGTCGGCGGACAGTTGCCAGCTCACCACTTCCATCAGGCTGATTGTGTGGAAGTCATCCTCGGAAAATACCGCGTGGGTGCCGATCGTGTCGGGAATTTCCTGAATCGTCTGATGCCCGGGCTGGGGCTTGCCGAAGAAGCTGATGGCCGCATCCAGTTCCTGCACCTTGTGTGCCGGGGCATCAATGAACAGGTAATCGCTTTCCGGAAGACGGTAACCTTCCCAGCGGCCGTTCAATGGATCCGCCAGGGCCATGGCGGTCACGGGCTCTTTCAGCCAGGGAACCATGGCCACGGTGTCGCCATTGGCGAGACGGGCCCAGGCCAGAATTTTCAGTGAGAAGAGTTTATCCGGGTGATGATCATTGGCGTACAACAGCTCGATGCCATCGTATTCTGGGGAGAGACGCAAAATGGGGGGCTGTGCCGCTTTGCGGCGTGGAGAGAAAGGAACCACATTGTTCCCGCCAGGGTGTTGCCGGTGAGCCTGAGTCATGGGCACCTCCCGGTACAAGTCCTTGGCGCCGGCAGCCCGACACACAGTGTTCGTTCTGCACGGCCCGTTAATTCACGTTAGCCTGTACGAGGCGGCCATGCAAGCCGCTGCAGATAACCGGCTTATCGTGGAATTCTTCTTCAGGAGGCGAGTGTGCAGTGTGAGTATTATTTTGCCTATGGCTCGAACATGAATCCGTCCCGCATGGCGGTGCGGGGGATGCAGTATCGGGATTCCATGGCGGCGCGGCTGGCAGGGTGGGCGCTGGCCTTCAACAAACGAGCCCATGGCCTGGAGGGAATTGCCTACGCCAACATCGTGCCGACGGATGGGGTGGTGGAAGGGGTGTTGTACCGCTTGCGTGATCACCAGGAAATCGAGCGAATGGATCCCTATGAAGGCCACCCGGTGCGTTATCGGCGTGAATGCCTGCCGGTGCAGACTTGCGCCGGTGAAGTGCCCACCTGGGTTTATATTGCCAACGCCGACTGGCAGGCGGAAAATCTGAAACCGGAGCGCTGGTATCTCAACCATTTGCTGAGCGGGCGGCCCTGGTTGAGTGATAGCTATTATCGACGTTTATTGCAGGTCCCGGTCTTTGAAGCCTGACAACCAACGATTAGCGTGGCCATATGCGAGTTCCGAACATCAAAACTTGCATGGTCAGCTCTGCCTAGGCTTAGCGCACCCTACGGAGATGTCGTAGGTAAAACGTCAGTGGGCGGTGACAAGGCCTGCCGCATCCGCCAGCGCAGCCGCCATCCCAGCAGAATGGCGGCCACGGTCAGGCCGGCTACCAGGCCGATCCAGAACCCTGCCGGCCCCATGGGTTCGCCGAACCAGTGGGTCAGGCCCAGGCCGTACCCCAGTGGCAGGCCCACACCCCAGTAAGCGAACAGGGTCATGATCATTGGCCAGGCGGTGTCTTCAAAGCCGCGCAGGCAGCCGTTGGCACATACCTGCAGGGCATCGGATACCTGGTACAACGCCGCGAACAGCAACAGATAGGTGGCCAGCTCAATGACGTCCCGGTTATTGGTATAGATATGGGGGATCCAGCCTCTTGCCAGGACCAGCGCCGCTGCCGCTGTCACGCCCACCACGGTGGTGATACAGAGTGCCACCTGCACCGCATGTCGCAGCCCCTGCTCGTCGTGGCGTCCCCTGGCATGGCCCACTCGCACGGAGGCCGCCAGGGAAAAGCTGAGCGGTACCATGAAAATCAGCGAGGTGAAATTCAGGGCGATCTGGTGGCTGGCCACGATCTGGGCGCCCAGGCTGCCAATCAACAGGGCAATCACGGCAAAGATGCTGACTTCGAAAAAGATCGATAAGCCCACCGGCAGGCCCAGACGCAACATGTACCCCAGACTGGCCATTTCAACGTGGCGTCGGCGCAGATTCAGCGGAGCATGCTGGTACACCGGGTGGCGATGGGTATAAAACAGCATCATCAGTGCCATGGACCACATCACCAGGGAGGTAGCCCAGCCACAGCCCACGCCGCCCATGGCGGGAAAGCCCAGCTTGCCGTAGATCAGCACATAGTTGCTGGGAATATTGATCAGCAGGCCGATCACACTGAACAGCAACACCGGGCGAGTGTGATTCATGGATTCCGTGTAGCTGCGCATGGCCAGCATCAGGGCGGCACCGGGCATGCCCCAGCTGAGCGCATCCAGATAGCCACTGACCAGCGGGCGAATGGCCGGGTCCACGTCCATCCACACCAACACCGGTGCGATGCTGCGCAGAATCAGGGCACAGAGCACCCCCAACCCCAGGCCCAGCCAGATGCCCTGCTGGGCGAGCGGGTTGATGCGATGGTAAGCTTCGCCGCCGAGATGGCGGGACAGAATTGGCGTGGCACTCATCAGCACGCCGGTCATGAACAGAAACAGGGGCACCCAGATGCTGGCACCCACCGCCACTGCCGCCAGATCATTGGCACTGACCCGACCGGCCATCATGGTATCCACGAAGCCATTGGCGGTCTGGGCCAACTGGCCGCCGAGAATGGGCAGGGCAAGGGTGAGCTGGGCGACGAGCTCCTGACGACGGGATGACATAGGCGCGACGAATCTTATGGGTGATCTTGGCGGTAAACCACAGGGCCAAACAAAGGCGGCTACCATACCGCAAAGCGCTGTTCGGGGGCACCGTAGCGAGGACCTGGACAGACTGTTTAGGGCCACTTTTTTTCATTCCCACACCACCGTGCTGGAAGGCGGCGCGGACGAACCCGTGTATCGTCCGGGCAATCCCCATCGTATCTGCTATACCCGAGACTATTTCCGCAGCGCCCTGCACGAAATCGCCCACTGGTGCGTGGCAGGTCCGGCGCGCCGTCAGCAGGAAGATTATGGCTACTGGTATGCCCCGGATGGCCGCAATGCGGAGCAGCAGGCAGAGTTCACCCGGGTAGAAGTGTTGCCCCAGGCCTATGAGGCGCTTTTCTGTGCGGCCTGCGGGCATCCATTCCGGGTATCACTGGATAACCTGGATGGGGAGGCGGGGGATGAAAGGGACTTCGCTGTGAAAGTCAGAGAAAAAGCGCAGGCCCTTTTGAAAGCCGGGTTAGCGGAGCGTCCAAGGCTCTGGTGTCAGGTACTGATGGAGTACTACGGCAGGGCGCACGGGGAGCTGGAAACGGCTTTGGAAGAGACATTCATGCACCCAAGCTAGTCGTAGGAGCGTCGCTGGCGGCGCGATAGCACACCTTGGAGCACACAGAGAAAACCCAGTCTTTTCCTCAGTGATCTCTGCGCCCTCTGTGGTACAGCCGTCTTTTCAGGTTTTGGGTTTATGCACTCCGTGCACCCTGGCGGCCGTTACCTGCACTTCGTTCCGGCTCGCGCCGCCAGCGAGGCTCCTACGGCGGGGCGGCGTTGGATCTATAAGCGTCCGCTGCGTTTCAGCATCAAATACAGGTTGTTGAGCTGCGCCGGCATGTGCTGCGGGGTGGTTGCCGTGACCAGCGCGCCGGCGTGACGCAGGCGGGTATGCAGGTCGTGGCGGGCCTGTTGTTCCTGGGCGTCGGCACACACTTGCAGGGCCTGATCAAAATCGTTGCCCACCGGTTGCCGTGACAGTTGTTCCTGCTCCGGCAGCAGCATGTCGGCAATCAGCACCAGATGGTGGCGACGCAGCAGCGACACGGCGCTCATCAGGTCATCCAGATCTTCCTGCTGCAGACGAGTGACCAGTACCACAAGGGCCCGTCGGCGGCTGCGGCGCACCAGTTGCCGGGCGGCCAGGCTGAAGTCGCTGGCATGCTGGCTGGGGTGCAGATCGTAAAGCCCGTTGAGCAGGTGGTTGATGCCCTGCTGGCCCTGCACCGGTGGCAGCCAGCGTGGCTGGTCGCCGGAAAACAGCATGGCGCCGGCCTTGTCCTTTTGCTTGAGCGCACTCCAGGCCAGTAGCAGGGCGGCGTTAAGGGCGTGATCGAAACCGGTCAGTGAGCCCACCGGCATGCCCAGACGGCGGCCGCCATCCAGCATTATCAGCACCTGTTGATTCTGTTCATCTTGATATTCCCGGCTGATCAGGCTGCGCCGTCGGGCGGTGGCCTTCCAGTCGATTTGCCGCAGGCTGTCACCGGGGTGGTATTCACGTAGCTGGTGAAATTCCATGCCTTCGCCGCGGCGCGGTTGCAGGCGTGTGCCGGTGAGCAGGTGGGCATGATTGGCATCAAGTCCGCTGTGGCTGAGCCGGGAAAAATCCGGGTACACCGGCACGGTGCAGGCGGCGTCGCACACCTTGCGTACCTGCCACAGCTTCAGGCGGCTGGGGAACCAGAACACCAGATCGCCGAACTGTACCGGGCCGCGGCGGCTGGGCCGGTAATGATAGGTCAGCTCGGTCAGTTCTTCTTTTGCGCGCGTCAGGGTGGCCGGCAGGCCGGTGTGGGGATCATCGCCGGGGTGCTGGTCGGCCAGCTCCACGCTGTCTGGCAGGCTTGCCGAGGTAACCCGGATTCGTACCAGGTGCGGCTGTTGCACCGACAGGGCGGTGGGCAGCTCCCGGTGCGCCTGCGGAGCGGGCAGGCGGCGGGCGTGCCACAGATCCAGCAGCGCAATCACCAGGGCCAGGCCGCCCAGGGCCCACCACAGGGCCACGGCCAGCATGCCGGGTATGACCAGCAACGGCAGGGCCAGTAGCGCCCACAGGCCGGCGAGCAGGAGAAGACGCGGCGCCGGTTTCATTGCTTCGGCGCTTCCACCTGTTCCAGCAGTCGACCCAGGGCGGTTTCCGGAGTCTGGCCTTCGATTTCCGCATCGGCGCTGAGCTGGATACGGTGCCGCAGTACCGGGCGGGCCACCTGCTGTACATCGTCCGGGGTGACGAAGTCGCGGCCCTCGAACAGGGCCTGCACCCGGCTGGCCCGGGCCAGGGCGATGCTGGCGCGTGGGCTGGCGCCGTGACTCAAACCGCTGAAGTCCCGGGTGGCGCGAACGATGCGCAGGGCATAGTCGAGCACCTCGTCATCAATCAGCACGCTGTCGCTCAGGGTCTTCATGGCTTTCAGACCGGCGGCATCGGTGACGGGAGTCAGGCTTTCCACATCCAGGCTGGCGCGGATGGTGCCGTCCAGGACCATATTCACCAGGCGGGTTTCGTCCGCATGATCCGGGTAGTCGATCAGCACCTTGAACAGGAAGCGATCCAGTTCCGCTTCCGGCAGCGGGTAGGTGCCTTCCTGGTCCAGCGGGTTCTGGGTGGCCAGTACCATGTAGGGCTCATTCAGCGTAAATGCCTTGCCCTCGATGGTGATCTGCCGCTCCTGCATGACTTCCAGTAGTGCGGCCTGGGTCTTGGCCGGGGCCCGGTTGATTTCATCGGCTAGCAGCAGTTGCGTGAAGGCGGGACCTCGGCGAATACGGAATTGCTCGCTTTTCTGGTCGTACATGGCGTGGCCGGTGACGTCCGTGGGCATCAGGTCCGGAGTGAACTGGATACGGTTGAAGTCCAGTTCCAGCACCTTGCCCAGGCTACGCACCAGCAGGGTCTTGCCGAGCCCGGGTACTCCCTCAATCAGCACATGGCCGCCGGATACCAGGGCAATCAGCACCTCGCGAACCACCTGCTGCTGACCGATCAGCACCTGATTGAGATGATGTTCAATATCCTGGGCCAGCTGGGTGGCGTCGGCCAGGGTGGTGGGCTGTGTCATGTTTCACTCCTTAGAGCCTGCAGCAGGCTTACTTGCTGGGTGAGCTGGTCGCGGTTTGCCGGGGGCTGTGTCAGCGCATGGTCCAGTTGTGCCACGGTGACGTTCAGATGCGCGGCGGCACGTTCCAGGGCCTGCTGGCGCTGGTGATGGTAACGGTTAAGTCGGGCTTGTGCCTGCTGGCGCAAGGCGGTGAGCAGGGTGTACTGCTGTTCGGTGCGCCACTGGAAATAGCCACTGGCGTGCAGATGCTGGAGGTAATCCCGGTTGTTGTCTTCGGCCACCGGCTGAATCGGGCCGCGGCGGGGAATTCGTGACCATAACCACAGGCCAACCAGCAGCAGCAGGGCGGTTCCCAGTTCCGGGGCGCGCAGCCATAACCATTGCAGTAGTGGCGGCATGGCCACGGAGCGCACGAACCACACCGGCTGGTTGCCAGTGAGCCAGGCCAGCAGCCAGGCATGGTCGAAATAATGCAGATTCTGGTTGTCCCACAGGCCCAGGTCGGTGAGCACGGTGACCTGGCCGTCGCCCAGGGATAGCTGGACCAGCTGGCTGCCGTAATCGTTGTCCGCATAGGCGCTCACTTCCACCGGCCACTCGGGGAGAAATTCTGCCGGGGTGTCTTCCTCGTTCCAGCTGTCGTGCCAGAGCACGTGTTGGCTATGCAGCTGGATGCGACGGGAGGGCTGGTCATCGCCGGCATGCAGCAGCAGGGGCTCCGGTTGTGGCGGGGCCTCACAGGCCAGCGCCTCGCAGGTTTCACGCAGTTCGTCGTTGTCGGTGAGCAGACAGTATTGCAAGGGGTTGCCGGCGAAGGCGGGCAGGGCGTCGAGCAATTCGAAAAAGGGATCCAGCTCTTCGTCGTCGGTTTCCTGCTCGCTTTTCCAGACGGTGATGCCGAGGTTGTAAAGCAGAGGATCGTTGTCCTGCCACTCCATCTCGGTGGCGGTATCTTCGTCCCGGGACTTTGGTAATGGGCGTGCCTCGACGATCAGTTCGCCGCCTGCTTCCACCCATTGTAATAGTGAGCGGACCTGACTGTGGTTGAGCAGCCCGCGTTGCTTGTCGATGACCAGGGTAGTGGCTTCTTCCGGCAACGGAAACAGGGCGGCGGCACTGAGTACCCGTTTACTGGGCTGGCCCCGTTGTGCCAGCCAGTCCTGGGCGGCGCTGTAGGGATTGCGCTGAATGGCGCTGTCAGGGGCCGCTCGCTGGATCACAGTGACCGGCTCGGTCAGTGCGTAGTAGGCGATCATCAGTGCCACCACCAACAGGGCACCCAGCCAGGGGAGCTTTCTACGCATTGGCAGCCTCCTCTGTGCTGATCTGCTCCCAGTCAGCCAGCAGGGTGCGTACTGCATCGGTATCCACCGGACGATGGGCCCAGGCGGTGCTGATCCAGGCCTGGGTCAGGCGTTGCAGATAGAGAATCGGTAAGGGTTCACCATGGGTGGCCTTGAGGTTGCGCAGGCATTGCTGCTCGGTACTTCCAGCGGCCAGTGCCACCGGATAGCGGCGCAGCAGGTTGGCCAGGGCACTGCGCAGCATCAGCGAGAGGGCCAGGCGAATGTCGTTGGCGGCCAGTGCGGTTTCCACCGCCTGGCGCAGGTTTTTCGGCAGGCTCTGGCGGCGAATGTCCATGCCGGCCACATGGGTGGGAATCACCGGGGTGTTATCCCGATTGCGGCTTCCCAGCCCCAACTGATCCAGGACCTTGATCAGTAACCAGATCGCCAGCCCGGCGAACAGGATCCAGAACAGTATCCATAGCACCGCATCGGGGATGTCGAAGGGCCGGGAGGACGGTTCCGGTTTCTCATCATCGTCCAGGTTATCGAAGAAGTGTTTCCAGAATTCTTCCAGCCAGCTGTTGCTGCCGTCATCCCGGTTTTTCCATTGTCGTTCGGTTCGCTCTTCGAAGGGCATGAAGTCCGGCCCGGCCAGCAGCTCGATGACCTGCTGTTGCTCTTCATTACGGGGGGCGGGTTGGGCTGTTGCCGGTTCCGGCAGGGGCAGCAACAGGGCCAGCAGCATCAGCACGGTGGCGCCGGTGCGGGTTGCCCGGTGGCGACCAAGGCGGGTCAGCCCCAGTTGCAGGTCCCAGCCTTCCAGCCAGGTGCGCTTGTTCAGATAGAGGGCAAAGCCACACGCCACGTAGAGCGGTTCGGTGACACACATGACCAGGTACAGGGTGGCGCTGGCAATGGCCATCTGCAGCGCGCTCTGATCGTAGAACCAGTCGCTCCACTCCAGGCTGAACTGCCAGGGCACCAGGGTATAAAGCAGTACCATCAGTCCCATGGCCATGAACTGCTCCAGGTGCAGTACCACGATGGTCATGATTCCGGCCCGGTTGGAGGGGTAGCTGTTCAGTGCCCGTAAACGCTGGCTGAGTTGTTCCCCTTTGGCGCCTTCCAGCTGCCAGACGCAGGTGTTGAAACTCCGGGCCGGGCTGAAACGTCGCCAGGTGAGCTGGCTGGCCAGGCCGGGCAGGGCGTACTGGCGCCAGCGCTGGAACAGTTGCTTGAGGGTGAGGGTTTCCGCAAACAGGGCGTGGCTGTACCAGGCCAGTAACGGACGCTCCCAGAGTGGCTTGAGCCACCAGAACAGGAACAGCGGCCACAGGGTGTCTGCCAGCAGCGACCAGCCAAGCATTAGCCCGAAAGGCACCAGCGTGAACGCCAGCCATACCCATAGCATCGGCGCGGCCCATTGCCGATACAGTTTTGTACCCAGGTCCACCGCCTGCCAGGGGCTACGCGGTGCCAGGCGGGCGCTAGCCTTTTCCAGCTCCACGTTGACGTCCCCCGAAGAATAGATAGAGATAAAGCAGTGCCCAGCAGGTGGCACCGACGCTGTATTTTATGGTGGCGTCGAAGTCTCTGGGTGACCAGAAGGCTTCGATGAAAGCGGCCAGCAGCAGCAGGGCGAAGACCCCGTACATGGTTGGCAACGCATCCCTGGCGGCCAGCCGCAGGGCATCCAGCCGCGACCATTGGCCCGGCGCGATAATCGACCAGCCAAGTCTCAGCCCGGCGCCCCCGGCCAGCACGATGGCGGTGAGTTCCGGGGCGCCGTGGGCGATCACAAAAGTAAAGAAGGCCTCATGGCCGCCGGTGTTGATCAGGTGGCCGGCGATGGCGCCAAAGAAACTGCCATTGAACAGCATGACAAAGATAGCGCCCACGCCCAGCAGCAGGCCGCCAGCAAAGGTGCGAAAGGCAATGCCGATGTTGTTCTTGATGTAGTAACCGAACATCAACACATCATCTTCGCCCTCTCGCCCGGCATGGATGTCCGAGCTGGCAGCGTCCTCCGGCTGATACATAAGCTCCAGATCCGAGAGCATGGCTTCGTCCACCACGGTGTAGATCATCTCTGGCTGTTGCTGCACCAGAATCCAGGTCAATGCGATGGACAGCACAAAGCTGAGCGCGCTGACCAGGTGCCACTTCCATTGCCGTCGAACCGCAGCGGGAAAGCCGCTGGCAAAAAACTCGCCAATGCGATCTGCCAGGGGCGGGTTGTAGCGGTATAGCTGACGGTGGGCGCGCAACACCAGGTTGTTCAGGTATTGCTGCAATTCCAGGCTGTAGGTGCGCTCACGGGCCAGCGCCAGTTGATGGCAAAGCTGGCGGTAATCCGCCACGAAGCGGTCCAGCGGCAGGCGTTTCTTGCGTGATACCCGTAGCGCTTCCAGTTGCTCCAGCTGCTGTTCCAGTGAGTCCCACAGGGGGCGGTACTGTTGTTCGAAACGGGCCTGTTTCATTGGACCCCCTCAAGCAGGTAACGGGTCACGGAGCGCAGACGTTGCAGTGCCAGCGGTGGGCTCAGTTCCGGGAACGCCAGTTGCGCCAGCTCCTGCTGGCGGGCTTCGGAAAACTGGTCCTGGCGTTCGTGGAAGGCCAGCAGGGCCAGTTGGTCCTGGGAACTGAGAGGCCAGTCCGGCGGATTGGCCGGGCCGTTGTGTTGCTTGCGGGTGGTCCCGGTTTGCTCGATATGGACGACCAGAGTATTGGCTGCCATGTCACCCAGGCGTTGGTAGCGTGGACTGATCAGGGTGGTGATGAAACCCAGCAGGTAAAACAGCGGGAAAGCATCGGCGGTGCGCAGCAGATTACGGATCAGGCTGCCGTTGAAACTGAGCGGGCTGCCGTTGGCGTGGACCACGGCAATCCCCATGGCTTTTTTGCCCGGGGTCTGGCCATGGCGCAGCGCTTCGAACAGGGTGGGGTAAAACCATTCCAGTGCAAAGCCGATGATCAACAGCAGGCCGATACCCATTTTGCCAAGCATGCCGAGTACGAAGGCCAGTACTGCAAAGATCAGCAAACGAAGGGTGAGGTCGATGCCATAGGCCATGGCCCGGGTTACCGGGCCTGCCAGGGAAAGGCTGAGCATGGCCCCTTCCGGTGTTTCGACCTCGAACCGTTCGTCAATCAGCATGTTGCCCCTGGCGAATCTGCAGCGCAGAGAACACGAACAGCATTACCGTCAGCGAGGTCTTGGCGATGGCCAGGGTGCGTATCGGCGGCGGGTCCAGCAGCTGGATGGCATAACCGCAGAAATAGAACAGCAGGATAAAGCACAGCCAGGTGGCCTGACGTTTGTTGCCACTGATAACGGCCGGCAGCATTAGCACCAGAGGGGCATAGAGAATGGCCGCAAAGATAATGCTGGAAACAATGTGTACATCAGGCGGTGCCAGGCTGAACAGCCCGGAGATGCCGACAAACAATAACAGCGCGTAGCTGATACGCAGAAGCAGGAGATTCATGTTCAGGCCTTGAGTTGACGGGCGAGGGTAGCCAGGCGTTTGCCCAGCGCCCTTGCCAGAGAGATTTCATGGTCGGTCAGCGACGGGTCTGAATCGGTGCCGGCAACGTGGGTAGGACCATAGGGAGTGCCGCCACTGCGAGTATCCAGCAGCGCTTGTTCGGAATAGGGCACACCGGTAATCACCATGCCGTGATGCAGTAAAGGGGTCATCATGGATAGCAGGGTGCTTTCCTGGCCGCCGTGCAGGCTGCTGGTGGAACAGAACACGCCGGCGGGTTTGCCGATAAGAGTGCCTTTCATCCACAGATCGCTGGTCTGGTCGACAAAGTATTTCAGGGGTGCCGCCATATTGCCGAAGCGGGTGGGCGACCCCAGCGCCAGACCACTGCATCCGGCCAGGTCGTCCAGGCTGGCGTAGGGAGCACCCTGTTCCGGTATGGCGGGTTCGCTGGCTTCACAGTTGGCAGAGACTGCCGGCACCGTGCGCAGTCGCGCCTCCATGCCGGTGCTTTCGATACCGCGGGCTACCTGTTGTGCCAGATTGGCCACACTGCCATTGCGGCTGTAGTAAAGCACCAATACATAATCCGTCATGATGGTGTCAGTCCAGCAGGTTAAGGGCGTTTTCCGGCGGGCGGCCCAGTGCGGCCTTGTTGCCCCGTACCACGATGGGACGCTCAATCAGTTTCGGATACTGGATCATCGCTGCGATAACAGCATCGTCGCTGCTTTCCGCTGACAAGCCCGCCGTTTTATAGTCGGCTTCCTTGTTACGTACCAGATCATGCGCCCTGGTGAAGCCAAGTTTCTTGATCAGGGTTTTCAGGGTGGCGGCATCCGGGGTGTCGTCCAGGTATTTTATGATGGTGGGCTGGATGCCGTTTTCTTCCAGCAATGCCAGCGTCTGGCGGGATTTTGAACAGCGCGGATTATGGAAGATGGTGTAGTCCGTCATGAGTTTTGCATATTCTGTGGATGAAGGTGCCATTGTAAGGCGCTTGAATCCGCTGGCAAGGAGAGGATGCCGATAGCATGGAAACTGATGAAGACGTTATTCCGGTCCGCGCCAGACTGGATTCCATTCGTGCTTTTTTTGCACTGCTGGTGCGTCAATTCAAGGAAGATGGGTGCCGGGAAAGCGCTGCCGCACTGACCTACACCACGCTCTTCGCCATCGTGCCGGTGATGACAGTGAGCTTTTCGGTGCTGGCCTCGGTGCCCGCGCTTAAAGGCAAGGGGGTTCAGCTCCAGCAATGGGCGTTTGAATACTTCGTGCCGTCGGCGGGCAATATGTTGCTGGAGCACCTGCAGTCGTTTGCCCGGCAAGCCACCAACCTGACCGGCCCGGGGGTGATTATTCTTATCATCACCTCGGTATTGATGCTGCGGACCATCGAGCAGACCGTGAACCGTATCTGGAAAGTCCGTAGCGCTCGCAAGGGACTCACCAGCCTGATGATGTACTGGGCTGTGTTGTCGCTGGGGCCCATCTGTCTGGGGGCAGGCTTGGCGATCTCTTCCTACCTCACCTCCCAGGCTATTTTCAGTGATACTGTGAATTATCTCGGAGGGATCAGGCTGTGGTTGTCGTTGCTGCCTTTTCTCTTTACCACGGCCATGCTTACCTTGATGTATACGGTGGTACCCAATACCAATGTGCCGCTACGCCAGGGCATACTGGGTGCGGCTTGCGCGGCGCTGCTGTTTGAGCTGGCGAAAAGCGCGTTTGCCTTTTTTATTCGCCAGACTCCCAGTTATGAAGTGGTATACGGTGCCTTTGCGGCGGTACCGGTGTTCCTGCTATGGGTCTATATTTCCTGGATTATCGTGCTCGGCGGCGCGGAGCTGGTGCGTGCCCTGGTGGTATTTCAGGAACATCGACGCCAGGTTCCCAGAATGCATGCCTTGATGCGTTTGCTGCATGCTTTCTGGCTGCGTCAACAGCATGGCAAGGTACTGCGCAGCAAGGAAGTCCGTCAGGTGATGCGCGACTGCGGCGTGAGCCAGTGGGATGAATTCCGCAATCTGTTGATGGACGCCAGGCTGATACGGCGCACCGAGGAGGGCGGTTACATGTTATCCCGGGATCTGCGCAACCTGACCCTGGGGCAACTGGTGGCCATGCTGCCCTGGCCTGCCCATACTCAGCTGCGGGTGCGGCTGGGGAATGATGAATCCGCCTGGGAGCGGACATTGAAGGACAAGATGGACCAGGCCCGTGACGGTATGATGGCGCCGCTGGATATGCCGCTGGATACACTCTTTCAACGTCGCGACAGTATTGGCGATGAGGAGGAGAGTCAGGAGAGGAATGATGGCGATCACTAAACATGTACTGGTGAGCGGTAGGGTTCAAGGGGTAGGCTACCGGGCCTGGACCCAACACCAAGCCAGCCTGCGAGATCTTGCCGGTTGGGTACGTAATTGTGATGACGGCCGTGTGGAAGCCATCTTGCACGGCCCGCCGGATGCGGTATCGGCGATGCTGGACGCTATGCGCCAGGGGCCGGCCATGGCCCGGGTGGATGAGGTGATCACCCGGGATTCAGAGGCGCCGCAGACCCGGTATTTTGAGGTAACTCGATGAAACAGGTTGAACTGGTTAACGGTGACTTGCGCTTCCCGGCCCTGATGGCTGGCAGCGGCGAGCCCGTGATTTTGCTGCATGGTTTTCCGGACACTTACGAAAACTGGGCGGTACAGATCAATGCCCTGGCGGCGGCCGGGTATACGGCGATTGCTCCGGCTCTGCGCGGTTATGCACCGAGCTGTCAGTCCGGGAGTGGTGATTATTCTGTTTATGCAGGGGTAGATGACCTGATGGTCTTCGCCGCTCAGCTGGGCGGCCGTGTTCATTTGATCGGCCATGACTGGGGCGCAGCGGTGGGCTATCTGGCCTGTGCCCAGTCTCCGGAAACCTTCTGCTCTTTCAGTGCCCTGGCGATCCCGCCCTTGAGGCGTATCCCCCAGGCACTGCTCAAAGTGCCCGAGCAAGTGCTGCTTAGCGGGTACATGCAATTTTTCCAGTTGCCGGTTGCACCGGAAGCCTGGCTCAAGCGTGGAGATCTCAGTGGTGTGGACACCCTGTGGCGGCGCTGGTCGCCGGATTGGGACCCCGGTCTCTATCTGGACAATGCCAAGCACACCCTGGCTGAACCGGGAGTTATCAAGGCTGCGCTGGGCTGGTACCGGGCCATGTTCAAGCTGTGGAAGAAGGATCAGCGCAAAGCCTTGAGCTGGCTGGGTCAGGATATTGCCACGCCCACCCAGATACTGATCGGCGAGAATGATGGCTGTATGAGCCCCAAACTGCTTGAACACACCCTGGTGGAGAGTGACTTCAGCGGGGGGGTGGAGTTGCAGATGATCGCCAATGCCGGGCACTTCCTGCACCTGGAGCAACCGGAGGTGATCAACGATCACCTGCTGCGGTTACTCAACAATACCCGCTGCGATTGAAACGGGCGGCGGGCCAGGGCGCTCACAGAGCGCAGCGAGTCACCAGACTGAAATGGTGACTCGCTGCGTGTTGCTCCTTGTTCCCTGATTTATTTGGGTTTTCGCCCTCTTCACACTCTGCGCTATACTACGCGCCCCCAAATTGTCCCAGCAGGAGTAATCCCATGACGGTGATTCGCCAGGATGACCTGATTCAGAGCGTGGCCGATGCCTTGCAGTATATCTCTTACTACCATCCGGTGGATTTCATCCGCGCGGTGAAAGAAGCCTACGAGAAAGAAGAGAGCAAGGCCGCCAAGGACGCCATGGCGCAGATCCTGGTCAACTCCCGCATGGCCGCCATGGGCCGTCGCCCGATCTGCCAGGACACTGGTATCGTGACCGTGTTTGCCAAGGTGGGCATGAATGTCACTTTCGAAGGCGACATGAGCCTGGATG